>Ga0209374_1000089_pt1 | contig 97162 bp, 98 predicted proteins | sample SaaInlLV_DNA_10m_FD_184683 | JGI IMG/M metagenome (GOLD analysis project Ga0209374, IMG submission 184683) | Marine microbial communities from expanding oxygen minimum zones in the Saanich Inlet - SI075_LV_DNA_10m (SPAdes) (version 2) | ecosystem: Environmental > Aquatic > Marine > Unclassified ... | reverse complement strand
TCAATAAATAGGTTATGTCCCATTAATTATGTCCCATTTTTGGTCATATTTGAAAAAGTATGACTAAATAATATAAATACGAAACCCCCCGAATGACCGAGGGGTTTCTGAGAGATAATTGGGTTATTCTCGAGTACGCCCTACAGGATTCGAACCTGCGGCCTTATGCTCCGGAGGCATAGGCTTACATCTATTAAATGACTAATTTGATTTGATAAATTTCAAAACATCTTTCCTTAATTTAAATAAAGCTATATGATTAATTATCCATATTTAAGACTATTAAAAGCCTACTACGACTCCAAATCAAAGGAACCTTTAAAAATTGAGGGTGAATCCATTCTTCGATTCCGTGCAGGTATTTTTGATATCGACCCCTATATGGAAATCAATAATGGCCGTTATCACACTTTAGGAGACATTGGAAGATTTAACCATGGGTTTCGTACGGGGTTCTATAAAAAATCAAGAAAGCACAACTTAATATTTACCTTAGCAGGAGCAACCGCAAAGTACCGACACCGAATTCCTTTTTGGAAAAAGTTTGAAATGAGAACCAAACTCGTATTTACAGATGACAGGTGGGTTTACTATAAAACAGATTTTCACTCTGAAGGCAGGTTAAGCTCTAGCATTCTAGCAAGAACAGGCACTGTCAAAAACAGAAAGCTTATAACAACAAAAGAAGCGGCTAACTATTTCGAGTTAGACGTTCCAGATTACGATCTACCAGATTGGGTATCTCTCTGGATTAAATCAGATTCAAAATATCCAGGATTCTAATAAAAAAGCTGACTCTTTTTAATCTTTATCATCAGTATAAAAAATATTTATTGACGGTAACCTCGCCTCTCTTTCTGATAGTTCAACTCCTGCCCGATAATCTCCGTACATACGATTTAGCATATCTGCCGCTTTAAGCCTTGCACCAATGATTTGAGAAGTGTCTTCAAAAACGCTAGTAAGAAAGGCTGCTCTTTCTTGCCTGGAGCTGACCCTATTATCTCTTTCATCTATTTTTCTAGCCTCAACAATTGCATCAGATTGGATAAGTCCACAATCTTTGTAGCCCTGCCTTTCTAGCTCTAAACGAATGAGCGGTTTTTTGAGGTTTTCGCATGCTATTGTGTGTATGGATTGTCGACTTTTTGTCTTATACCCTGCTGCAATGACAGCTTGAGCACCATCACCGCCACTTTGAATATATGCGTCTACAAAACGCTGTTGTTTTAGCGTAAGCCGCTTATCAAAAGATAGAGCTCTGCTCGATGATTGATTTGTCTGTTGATTTTTCATAATCAAACTCCTTTTTATTTGGGAAATAGGACTCCCGGTTTTTTAATAAGAGTGTGATTATGTTTTATAAAAGCCCATATCATATTATGACAAGACTAACTAAAATCAAATAGTCTTTACGTTATTTTGATTTTTACAGGTTTAATTCCCAGAAGCTTAGCATTTTAGTATAGAGATGAATTCTTGCTTCATCATCTGCAATTCCGTGCTTGCGCATGGGATAGAACATCATCTCAAATTGAATATTTTCTTTGACAAGTTCATCGATAAAATGCCAAGAATTTTGTGGATGAACATTGTCATCGTATGTACCATGAACAAGAAGCAGTGACCCATGTAAATTTTTAGCAGTCTTGACGAAAGATGTGCTTTCATATCCCTCTGGATTATCTACAGGGCGTTTCATACCAAACTCCGCCCATTTTGTATCATAATAATGCCAATCCGTAACTGGCGCAACAGATACACCTGCTTGGAATTCTTTTGTATTGGTCATCATATTGAGCGTGAAGCTACCTCCACCGCTCCAACCCCAGACACCAAACCTACTAGGGTCAGTATAGGATTGTGCTTTAAGCCATTTTATTCCATCTAATAGATCTTCTCTTTCAATGGGGCCTGACATCGCCCTTAGAACGTGATTTTCAAGCTTCTTACTAATTGCGGTACTCGCGCGATGATCGAACTTAACAATCAGATATCCTTTGTTAAGGAGCATGTTATCAAAGAAGAGAGATTGACCTTGCCAGCGATCAAATACAGTTGGCGCGGAAGGTCCTCCATATATGTGAAAAATGACCGGATACTTTTTAGAAGGATTAAAATCTTTTGGTTTTAAGATCTGCGCAGGCATCATAAAATTATCTCTGGTCGGAATCGTAAACAGTTCTGGGGTCTGTAAATCATACTCTGCCAAAATCTCTGGCCGATCTCCAATGAGTGTATGCGCAGCTTTACCATCCTTATTATGAAGGATAAGCGTTGGCGGAGAAGTTCTATCAGAAAACACATCTAAGTAGTAACTACCGCCCTCATTAAAATATATTTTGTGAACACCAGCGGGTCCAGACAGTTTCTCCATTGTCTTGCCATCCAGGCTAGACCTGTAAAGATGCCTCTCCACAGAGGATTCTTTCATTGCCGTGTAATAAATCTGTTTATTTTTCTCATCTATATTAACCACAGATTGTCTCATCCAGAAGGTTCCACCAGAGGATCTTAACGCCCAATTTCCATCTGTAATCTGGTTAATGAGTTTGCCCTCATAGGAAAACTGATAAAGGTGCGCATACCCATTACGCTCGGACTGCCAGATAAAGCTTTTATCTAAGAAATATAAATCATCCGTGATATTGACCCAGCCACTATCGGTTTCTGTTAATATTTTTTTGACATTTTTCCCGGTAGCTCTATCGACAAAGAAAAGGTCTAACTTATCTTGAGCTCTGTTCATAGTCTGAACACTCAAACGCTTGTTTCCTGGAAGCCACTTTACCCTGCATAAATATTCAAAAGGATCTAGGTCTACCCATTTTAGTTTTGAACTAGTTAATTCAATAATCCCAAGTTTGACAACTGGGTTCTTTGTCCCCGCTTTTGGGTATCGCTGAGTGATAAGCTCAGACTCTGCTGGCTTCCAATGCACGTAATGCATCTTTGTCACCTCAGACTCATCGGTATTTAAGAACGCAATTGCTTTGGAATCATCTGACCACCAGTACCCAAGATCTTTTCTCCCGAATATTTCTTCCCAATAGACCCAGGAAACCGTTCCATTTAAATTGGTTTCTGAACCACTGAAGGTGATTCTTTTTTCTTTTTGTGTTCGTATATCGTAGATATAAATGTCATTCTCTCTTACAAACGAAATTTTCTTGCCGTCTGGTGAAAACCTGGCTGCTTTTTCTTCTGATTTTGTATTCGTTACTCTGCGGTAGCTTTCATTTGGTACGTCTAACATGTAAATATCTTCTTCAAAAAAGTAGATACCGTGATTACCCGTTGAGCTAAACGAACTCGGCCATTCTATATACATGGATGTATCTGTTCTTCCAACAGCACTTAAAATAGATTTAGAAATTTTTTCGCTGTCAACAACAGGAACCATTTTCATTGATAAACTTGGGTTCATTTTAAGGAGCGTGCGCTCTTCTTTTGGTTTACGCATATCCATCAAATACATTGTATTATCATTGATCCAAGCGGTATTGTAACTAGCGCCTACCATCCTGCCTTCATCTGAATAAATCCAATCAATATCAAATTTTTCTTTTTTTATTTCATCACTACAGGCTTGAAAAAGAAATAGTGGTAACAATGTGTATTTTAAGATATCTCTCATTTGGTTTCCTTTCAAATTTTAACGGTCGTTAACAATAAAATATAAACAATATGATTATACGTACCTTAATTAACAACAGGAAAACTGGTTATTTATTCGTTATCAAAACTTGAAGTAATATATGCCTATGAAATTCTTTAGAGATGTGTTTAAAACAAGAGACATAACAAATTCAAAAAGAATGGACTTTACCCCTTACAATATTATGGTCATTATAGTGAGACTACTTATTATCGCTTTTATCTTTTTAACTGTGAGCCGTTACGTAGGTATTTAGCGTTGGACCAAAACACATTTAAAGAGCCCACAATTTCTCCTGCTTCTGATCGTTCGATCATGGTTCAGTTTAACGCGGAGATATCAGAATATATACACCAGCAAGTTCATTTTTACAGCACTCTTTTATTAGAGAATCACGATGATAAAATTAGCAACCTCTCGCCTGCTTATAACTCCATATTAATCCGGTTAAAAGAAGGTATCTCTTTGTGGCGAACCATCGCAAAACTAAAACAACTTTTTAGCGAGAATCATGAAATAAAAGTCGCTGATAAAACCAGAATCAAAATACCGGTTTGTTATGAAGGTGAATTTGCACCTGATCTCGCTCGCGTTGCCTCCCATACAGGGTTAAGCATTGAGCAGATCATTCATAAGCACACAACTGGAAAATATTTAATTTACTTTTTAGGCTTCTCTCCTGGGTTTCCTTATGTCGGTGGTATGGACCCAAACCTTGAAACATCTAGGTTAGAATCTCCGAGAACAATCGTGCCCGCGGGATCTGTTGCTATTGGAGGGAAACAAACTGGTATATACCCAATTCAAAGCCCTGGAGGCTGGAATATCATTGGCAGAACCCCACTTACTTTATTTAATTGGAATCAGGCGAAAACGCCTGCATTACCCATGGGAGCAGCCATTGAATTCTACCCCATCACTGAAGACGAATTTCACGATAACCAGGAGTCATTGTTTTGAAGATGACAGTGATCAAGCAAGGATTTCAAGACCTCGTACAAGACCTTGGTCGTGATGGCTATACTCACATTGGCATTTCACCAACAGGAGCCGCCGATAAGGTTTCGATGAAAATTGCAAATCTTTTTCTGGGCAATCATATTAATGATGCCGTTTTGGAGATTACGCTTTTTGGCGGGACGTATCTTTTTGATGTCCCAACGACAATCTGCCTTTCTGGAAGCCATTTCCCAGCAAAAATTCGAGGAGATGAATTACCTTTTAACAAGCCAGTAACTATCCAAAAAGGAGAGACACTTTCTATTGGTGGATCTACTTCAGGCGCAAGGTGCTATCTTGCAGTTCAAGATGGTTTTAATGTTGCAGACTTACTTGGCAGTAGCTCTACACATTTAATGTCTAAATCGGGAGGATTTAGAGGCAGAAACCTGCAAAAAGAGGACCAACTAGCCTACAACAAGCCTGAAAAACGATATTTTCCAATTGATCGAAAGTTTCCAATTGATTATAACCGTTCTATCATTCGGGCAACACCTGGCTTGCAGCATTCCCTGTTTGACAAACCTACACAAGAATTATTTTTCAGTAAAGAATACACCGTATCTCATCAATCCAATCGCATGGGGATCCGTATTCATGGGCCTAAAATACAAAAACGAACATCTGAGGATATGATAACCGAGGGTTTACCGTTGGGCGCAGTGCAGGTTACCGGTAATGGTGATAGCATTATTACGTTTGTCGACCATCAAACAACAGGTGGATATCCAAAAATTGCAAATGTGATTGCAGCTGACATGCATAAAGTTGGTCAATTAAGGCCAGGAGATATGTTTACATTTGAACTTATGACCATGGACAAAGCAGAGACACTTTATCTCGCTCAGGAGCAAATACTTAAATAATGATCGATATTAATTGCGATATGGGAGAAATAAATACGCTTTTAGATAATGGAACGTATGAAGCTTTAATGGACCATGTCACCTCAATCAATATAGCTTGTGGCGGTCATGCTGGTGATGAAGAAATGATACGAGCCATGGTTAAGACCGCAAAAGAAAAAAAGGTCAAGATTGGCGCACACCCTAGCTACCCCGACCGTAAGAACTTTGGTCGATATGAAATGGACATTAGCGATGAAGAACTGTCTACTTCAATCCTAGAACAAATTACAGGGGTTATGGATATTGCTGCCGAGTATAATTATTCAATTAGTCATATCAAACCTCATGGCGCTCTCTATAATAAAGCGGCAAGAGATGAAAGCTTAGCAACTTTAATCGGCGAGGTTATTCTATCCATCAATCCCTCCCTCCCGATAATGTGTTTGGCTGGTTCTAGGATGGTTTCAATTTTAAAAGACATGGGACTAAATGTATTACGTGAATCCTTTGCTGATAGGACCTACGAAGCAGATGGCAACCTACGGAAAAGAACCTTAAGTAATGCTTTAATAGTTGATCTTCAAGTAGCTTCACTGCAGGCATATAATATATCAAAAAATAATAAATTAGTTACTCATAATGGAACAGAAATTACCATTCAATCGGACACACTGTGCATTCACAGTGACACACCTGATGCCTTAAAAATTGCAATTGCCGTAAACAATAAACTAAATAGGAGTCAATGATGCGTTCATATTTCCAAGGCCTTATAACAGGCGCCATACTGGTATTTTCTTTATTCATCTTCATGGGGCAGCAAGACCTTCAAAAAGCGGAAGAGCGTGCCAACAACAGGTTTGATGAGATTGTGAAAGCAATAGAAATCATTTATGCAGAGATTGGCTCTACATCAGATCATCATTTTGTGAAATTAGATGAAGTGGAAAAAAAGATTGATCACATGGAAACGCTTGTCGTCGAGATGTTCAACTACGGCATTAAATGCAAATTGTAATTAACTATTAATAATTGCCGCTGCTACAAGGAGCCCTGCGCAATTTGCAATCATATCTTTCACGCTAAAAAATCCGTTTTTTCCCCTAGAGTCATTTAATTCTTTCGATAGCCCCGCAACAAAACTTAATGCCGTGGAAACAGGTAGAGATTCTGACTCCGTATTCTTAGATTTATTGACCAGAACGTACTGACAGCCCAACGATATTAAACAACTATAAGTGAAATGCTGCGCTTTATCTACAGCAAACCACTTATCCACTCTTTTTACTTTTTGCTTTTGCTCTGACTTCTGCTCAACACCACTGTTATCCTGAGCATTCATAATACAGGAGCATAAGACGAGTGCGCTTACAATAATTTTTTTCATTTTCCGTTATTGATTATGACCTTAGAGGTCGTTTGTGTGGTCTAATGTCATTTTCCAAGACCCATCCACTTTAACATTATGCGTAGACCAATACCCCTCTCGCTCCATCGTTACGCCTTCTCTTGATGTACTTTTTACTTTCCATTTACCATAAGCAAAGGCTCTGCTACCAAATACTTGCGCTGATATTACTTCTGCGCTATGATTAATTGACTCTGAACTTCCATACCAATTTATAAAGTCTTGTTTGATTTTATCGAGACCTTGAATTGGAGTAAGTCCGTTCCCATTTACAATCGCATCTTCAGCGTACAGTGACAGACTCCCAGCCACATCCATTGTATTTGCATACATTGAATATTTATCGCAAATCTCTTTTTGATATTCTGCTTTAAAATCACCATTTGAACTGCTTACGTCAACCTCTACACAATTAACCAGCATAGCCAAGCTCAACACTATTATGGATTGTTTCATTGGAATCTCCTTTGTTTTCTGCAATCAATCTAATGAAGCAGATAGTAAAAATTCAGAGGTTTAAGTAGTTTTTTATATAATCTGGAAAACTGATATAGCAAGGTTCAAAACTAGTATATATAATATAAAGTAATACATTATATAATATTTCTTAAGTTTATTTATTGTAATATTTTAAAAATCAAATTTTAACTGAAGACTGACTTCTTCTTTTTCGTCGTTATCTTTTGAATATAAATTAGAAATAGCAATTCCAAGCAGTCGAACGGAGCGTTCAATTTTTTTTTGATAGATTAATTCTTCAATGATCGGAAAGAATTCGTGTTTCTTTGATATATAACTTTCAATCGTCTTGCTTCTGGTTTGACTTGTAAAATCATTGTATTTCAATTTTACGGTTATAGTCCTGCCTTTATTTTTTGATTTAATCATCCGTCTTTCCAGCTCGTCAGCAATACTATCAAGTTCATCGAGCATAAACGCCTCGGATTTAATATCTTTTGAAAACGTTCTTTCTGCTCCTACAGACTTACGTATGCGACTAGGGTTTACGGGACTATCTTGAATACTTCGGACTATTTTATAATATTGGCTTCCTGCTTTTCCGAAATAAGCTATTAATTTATCTTTTTCTAATTTGCGTAAATCAACACCATAGTAAATACCGAGATCGTTCATCTTTTTTGCGGTAACCTGCCCAACACCAAAGAATTTCTTCACCTCGAGGGTATCAATAAACTCATCTACTTGAGATGGATGAATCGTCTTTTGCCCATTGGGCTTATTAACCTCTGTCGCGACTTTTGCTAAAAACTTATTAATCGAGATACCGGCTGATGCAGTTAGACCTGTTTCCGATGTGATTCTAGCTCGTATCTCTATTGCAATATCTGCTGCAAGTTCTACATTTTTTTTGTTTTCGGTAACGTCCAAAAAAGCCTCATCGAGTGAAAGCGGTTCAATGAGGTCTGTGTAATCGGAAAAAATACCCCTTATTTGACCTGATATTTCTTTGTATCTATCAAACCTTGGCTTTGCGAAGATAAGGTCCTTACACCTCTTTTTTGCAAGAACAGAAGGCATTGCAGACCTAACGCCAAATACTCTGGCTTCATAGGAAGCTGCCGCGACCACGCCCCTTTCTTTGCTTCCACCAACAGCTACGGGCTTACCTCGAAGACTAGGATTGTCTAACTGCTCCACAGAGGCAAAAAAGGCATCCATATCAATATGGATGATTTTTCGAATGACCTTTTTCAAAAGGGAAATGTAAAAATGTGAAGATTACAATAAGCTGAGATCAACTTAATGAAGAGAACCTACTGGTTCCAGTAAAGCTTTCTTTTTAGCTTATTGGATAAGCTTTGTACTTCGGTATGTCTAAGTTTAATGCCTAGAAGTGCTTTTGATTCCTTCACGAACTCATGAAAAGGAATACGCAGAACGGATGTTTCTCCTGACGTTAACGATTTTTTTCCGTCTGGCGTAACGATGATAATCATACCCGTATGTGCTTTTAATTTTTCAATATCTTCTTTAGGCTCCTGTTCATGGTAGCCAAGTCTAGTCTCAATAATTTTATCCCAGAAATAAAACTCAGGAACGGTACTTTTAACCTGCTGTTTGCAAGAGAATTGATTTTCTTTGGTTACTCTTTTTGGATTTTTCAATTCCGTAAAATTGTATTTCTTGAGCATTGCATGAAAGAAAGTATGAAATGCATTTTGCATACTTTCTCTTGTTTTAAGCTGATTTGTAAAGGCTTTAAGGTCCACACCTACTTTGAGAAGTCCCGCTGTCCAGTAGCCATATTTTGCACAAATAGCATGATAAAGACCTTTTTCGTGTGTTGATGCATACTTACCAAGAAGTCTGTTCTCCCCGGTATTTAGTGATTCTTCAACGAGCCTTCTAACATTTTCATATATGACCTCAATCTTCCATGGGTCATCTAGCTCATCATGATATAAAGAGTCTAGGTCCTTGACTGGAAGTCCAAGATTTTCCATAAAATCAATATAGCTTCCTTTTCCTAGCTCAGTCATTTGATCTAGTACTTCAGCTTCATTTTCGTCATTTTCTAAATACTTTCGCGTAATTCTCTGCCCATTCGAATATCGTCTGAACACACCCTGAAGCATATCGTCAAAGGTTGAAGCATCGCGCAAATCACCATCTAAATAGATATCGCGGAATACTCTCTCGATATGATCTATGTAATATTGATGAGGAGCGCAGGGTTCCTTATCTCTGTAGTAATAGGCTTCAATCAAACTACCTAAAAGGAAATCATCCTCATGCATGAACTCTTTAAATTTAGAATCTGCCCACGTTTTTCTTAATCCCCTGTAGAAATAAGCAATGTAATCGTATTTGGGCTTTGTTAACTGCTCTTGTTTAAATACAAATTTTTGTTCGATCAAATAATCCAGGAACATGAGTACAAACCGTTTTCTATTTGCAGCTGCAATCTTTTGTTTGATCTCCATATAATCAAAACCTGCTGCCTCTACGGCTGCTTTCCAACATAGTTCATGCGTAGCCAAATCTTTTGTGCCGAACATGCGCACACCTTCTTGCATTACAGAAACTAATGAAATTCTCAATTCGGGCGTTTTTTCTGCTTGGGATAATGGAAAGTCCGAACCAGGATAGCGAATGAAATCAGGAATACGAATGAACTTCCTATCGTCCTTATCTTTTGGATTCATATATTCAGATGCAAGAACTCTATCGCCAAAAATACCAGCGACTATTTTTAATGTTTCAGACCAGTTATTCTTTTCTTCTTCATCGTTTGAACCATAAACTGGCGGAAGGTGACAATTCGGATTGATACCCGCATGCGCGTAAGCATCTTGAACCGTAATAAATAATTTGTTCTTTCCTAAATTTTGAAGCTGAGCTAAAAGTGGCTTGTTGAACTGATTAAAAAATCCGCGCACTGATAGATCAAATGTTTTTTTATTCTGATGCCTTTTCGCCCATTTATCATGAGCGCTTCGGAGTTCATGAACCATTCGCTGCTTTGACCACCTCTCGTGCATCGCCGTCAGATAGTCTGTTGGGTTTGCATGATAACGCTTCATCGTATAGCGTATCTGCTTCTCCGTTAAATTTGGAATAATATACGAAATTTCTCGGACGGTCTTCTTCTTCCAGATACTTAGAACGATAGCCAGCGCTTTCTGCTGGACATCTTCTAGTTCATGCACCATCAACTTCTCCAACAGGATTACCTGTTTTTCTGTGGGTACTCTACCTGTTTGTTTTTCTTTTTTTTCTGCCATAATTCAAATTCGATAGGATAAGATAAATTTTTCCGCAGTCCTATTTAGCCTATTTTAAGATGAAGTCGGAAATATTCGAAGAGTTTCTTGTAAACATGTTTTCCTGCATTATTACCATAAATACCATGATTTCTTGTTGGATAATACATCACATCAATCGGTTTATCCGCTTGAATACATGCTTCAATAAATTTTGTAGTGTTCTGTGCATGAACATTATCATCGTGGGTACCATGCATTAAAAGCAGCTTCCCCTTTAATTTATCTACATAGGTTATTGTTGAGGTCGAATCATATCCACTCTCGTTTTCTTGGGGCAAGCCCATGTATCTTTCCGTGTAGGCTGTATCATAAAGTCTAAAATCTGTTACTGGCGCAACAGCGACACCAACATTGAATAGATCCGAATATTTGGTAAGCATCAGACACGTGAAGTAACCACCACCGCTCCAACCCCATGCTCCAATACGATCTTTATCCACATAACCTTGACCAATTAAATAGTTTACTCCGGTAGCATGATCCCTTGAAAGATAATGCGCCATATCACCATAGCTTAAGTTTTTAAAATCTCTACCTCTCCCTGACATACCCCTCGCATCCATAGAGAAAATAATATACCCTTCTTTGGCTAAGAATTGCTGAAAGCCACCCTGCCAACGATTTCGTACAATTTGAGTGCCAGGCATTCCATAGCCATGAACAATCATAGGATACTGTTTGCCTTCTTCATAATTATGGGGAAGCGTTACAATTCCATTCAAAATAGTTTCATTGTCATCTGCTAAGAATCGAACAATTGAAGGCTTTGATAAATTAGTTTGATCAAAATTAGAAAGGTCCGTTGTTCCTAAGGTTCGTATTAAGGTTCCATCGCTACTACGAAACCTTATTGTTCTCGGCTGATCAATCGAGGAATAAGTATCAATAAATGTTTTTCCATTGGGGTTCATCGAAACAGAGTGAGTCCCTGGCTCCGGTGTTAATAGTTTTAATGCTGTGCCATCAAAACGAACAGAATATAAATGTTTTTCAAGAACGGACTTTTTATTTGACATAAAAAATATAGTTTCATTTTTTTCGTCTACATGCACGATCTCTTTGACTTCCCACTGCCCGCTAGTCACCGGAACCGTAAAGCGACCATCGGTCCTTTCAAGGTACATGTGTTGGTAACCATCCCGTTCAGAGATATGTAAGAATAATCCGTTTTTAAGAATTTGGTTTGTCTCATGAAGTTCAACCCACCCATCAATATCTGTCTCCTTAAGACCTTTCATTGTCCTACCACTCGAGATATCGGCATAGATCATTTGCCACTTTTTTTGTAGTCTCTCAAGCTTCATCACCCAAAGATTTTCATTGTCATACCACTCAAACCAAGGATAATAAACACTGGAATCTTGGTCAAGACTAATAAACTTCTTTCCACCTCCTTGAACATTAACAACCGCAATTTTTATGGCTGGGTTTCGTCGCCCTGCCTTTGGATAATACACTTTTTGAATATCTGGATAAAGTTGAAGATCATCAATCATATTAAACTGACTTACTTCAGACTGATTTTCCTCCACATAAGCAATAAAACGACTATCAGGCGACCACCTGTAGCCATCATAGCCACTTAATTCTTCTTCATATACCCAACCATAATGGCCATTCAAAACAGTTTCTGAACCCGTTCTGGTTAGTTTTTTTTCCCGGTCACGGTTAATGTCGTAAACATATAAATTGTTATCATCACGGACATAAGACACCCATCTACTATCAGGGGAAATCTTGACGTTTCGTAGATTTTTATTTTTTTTACTTACTTTTATTAATGAGCGGTCACTTATACGTAAGATATAATAACTTCCTTTATTAGAGTGCCTCCATATTCTATTTCTCTCAGATTGAATCAACATCCATCGCTTATCTTTAGAAAAATTCCAGCGGAGGATTGGAATATCGTTACCTTTATATCTAAAAACGCTACTGTCTAAATAAACTACTGTATCACCAAACGCAGGATCAACGGTATAAAAAGAACGTCTATTCTCTGCTTTTCCTTTGACAATAATCTTATCTGACCCCTTTTTCCATCTATAATCACCCATGCTCGGATACTTGATGTTTAAATTATAACTCACCTCCCACCATGGCGTAGGCTCTGCTAGAGCAACGCCTAAGCAAAAAGAAAAAAGGATGAAGCCTGTTTTTAAAGGACTAAATCTCATTTTTAAGCTTTTTTAAAAATTTAACCATCATATCAAAAGTTATTGTCTTCGTGTTAACATTCCTAGGACTTGGATGATATGCTCCATAAAGAGCTATTCCATTTGGAAGGTTGTATCCGACTCCGTGTTTAAAAGGGTAATCTTTCATTTTTATGTCAAAGGATTTACGAGAAAAATGCAAAAAAGACTCAAACCCAATTTTACCTAGACCTAAGACAATTTTTAAATTTGGAAGGCACTCAATTTCGCTAGCAAGATGCTTCGCGCAATTATTCCGTTCTTGAGCTGTCGGTTTATCTCCGGGAGGAACACATTTTACAGCAACCGACATAAAACCAGCTAATGTTAAGCCATCGTCTCTAGAGGTTGAATCTGCTTGATTAGCCATTCCAGCTGCGTGCAAACACTTAAACAAAAAATCCGCAGATTTATCGCCCGTAAATACGCGTCCTGTTCGATTACCTCCATGCGCTGCTGGTGCTAAACCTAAAATAAGAAGATTAGAATTCGGGTCGCCGTAACCAGGGACAGGCTTTCCCCAGTAGTCCCAATCCATGTATGACTTTCTTTTTTCTTGTGCTATTTTTGTCCGAAAACTCACTAATCGTGGGCATTCTACACACTTAATTACTTCACTTCTTACTTTATGAATATTTTGAACCATCTTATCTATTTCGTATATTAAAATTACTATGTCTTAAATTTAGTCTTGTTCATTGTTTCATGCTTGTTCAAAGTCTAAATTTGGCACCATTCAATATAATGGAATATTTTTAATTTATACGTTGAAGGAATTATTATGGGTTTAATGGTCACATTAAGAAAACGAATGACAATAGTGCTCTGGGCTCTATTGCTTCTCTTTTTATTAAGTATGTCAGTTGGTGGTTTAGTTGGCGGAGCGAATATCATCGATCAAATTGCTGGTAGAGTCGATCCATCGAGAGTAATTGCAAGGATTAATGATCAAGATATTTCTCCAGATTATTTTAATAATTTAGTAAATCAGCAGATTAATCAAGCAAAAGAAAACGGCCAAACTGTTAATGATGCACTCTACGAACGAGTAAGAAACTCTGCGTGGACAAATCTTGTACAAGAAGTATTAGTTAGTGCAGAAATTAAAAAACTCGGATTAGGAGCAACAGATGAAGAGATAATCTATCATTTGAGAGAAAACCCACCTGAGTTTTTACGTTCAAACCCGACATTTCATACTGATGGAAACTTTGATTCAGAAAAATATCTTCTTGCACTTTCCTCCCCTCAAGGAGACGAATGGACTCCGATTGAGAACTGGATGAGAACTAGCTACATACCCAATCTTAAACTGACTCAATATTTAAATGAAAATGTGCTCGTTACCGCTGATGACATAAAAGATGATTTTGTAAAGAAAAACGTAAAATATACAATAGATGCAATTCATGTCACTTATGACAAAGCACCAAAAGCTGATATTGAACCATCTGATAATGAACTCACAGATGAATACAATGCTTCACTTTCAGATTTTGAACATGATGAACTTCGCAATCTAAGCTTTGTTTCTTGGAAAAAATCACCATCATCTCAGGATAGTCTCAATAATACCTATCTAGTAGCTGATATTATGGATAGAGCAAAAGCTGGCGAAGACTTTTCTAGTTTAGCTAATGAATATACGCAAGACCCTTCTAACCAAGAAAAAGGTGGTGACCTTGGCTGGTTTGGTAAAGGACAGATGGTCAAACCGTTTGAAGATGCAGCTTTTAAAGCAAAAAAAGGCTCCATAATTGGACCAATCGAGTCTCGTTTTGGAAGCCACATTATTAACGTCAGAGATAAAAGAAAAGAAAAAGGCAAAGATCAAATATTGGCCTCGCACATATTACTTAAAGTCGAAGCAAGTCCAACTACACTGTCTGGTCTAAGAAGAGTTGCCACTCTCTTTAGTTATGATGCGCAAGATTCTGGGTTTACTACTGTTGCAAACAGCAATGACCTAGCCATTATATCACAAGAGAATGTCGAGCAATCCTCTTCCCGTATTAGAGCTATTGGCTCAATGCGCAGTGGCGTGAGATATGCCTTTAATAATAAAGTTGGTTCCGTTTCTGATGTTCTTGAAAATGATCAATTCTATGCTGTTTTTCACGTTGACAGCTTAATTGAAGAAGGGCACAAATCATTTACTAGTGTTAAATCTCAACTTTTGAATAAGGTAAAGAAAGAAAAACAGAAATCTGCTTCAAGGGATATCATTGATGGACTCGCAATAGAGTTAAATGCAAGCGAACAATCTCTAATTACTCTTATTGAAAAGCAAAAAATGTTTGATAGCGTTAAGGATGAATCAAAAACGATAAACGAAGGGTTTACTTCTATTGGTAGAAGCAATTTTATTACGGGAGCCTTATTAAATAGTGTTGAAGGGAAAATTGTTGGCCCAGTTGAGACAAACAGAGGTTGGGCAATAATTCATGTTAAAGCTATTGCTTCAATTGACTCCACAGAATTTGAAGTGCAGAGAGAATCTTTAGCGAATGGACTTCAGACAAAAAAACAAAATCAATACCTGCAAAACTGGTTGGATGAGTTAAAGGATAATGCTGAGATTGTAGATAATAGAAATTATTTCTATTAAATATTATTGTTTTCCAAAAACTTAGCTTTTTGGTCTTGATAATGTTTCTTATTCGGGTCGCCCTGAATACATTTATTAATTATCTCTAAAGCGTCTTCAGTTCTTCCAAGTTTCCAGAGTACTTCTGCTTTCGTATCAAGGATTGGAACATCTTCTCCATATTCTAGTGCAATATTCACTTTCTCTAGAGCTTTTGGTAGGTTTCTTCCTAGCTCTGTCATCCTCCAAGCAAACCCATTTAACAAACTAGGAAGGTATTTATAATTTTTGTCATATAAGTTAACGGCTTTTAAATAAAGAGAAGCCTCTAGGTCTGGATCCTCGCCACTTTTCTTCACAATTCTTATTACTTGCCAGTAAGACAACTTTTTCCATTCAATATTATCAATTATTGATACATATTGAAGAAGATCATCAACTTTATTACTGACTTTTGTTTTATATAACAGCCCATAAAAATAAGCGGTTTCGGAAGAATCTATATCATTTTCAACGATTTTATCTAGGAGTTCAATAGAAACATCGACCGATCCTATTCGATAATAAAGCTGGCTTATGTTAAAAATATTTTGGAAGGTGAATTCATTTTCCTGCTCGTAATATTGCAAGGCATTTTTTAGATGTTTTTCCGCAGAATCTTTTACATTAAGGTCAATATATTTTTCAACCAAAGTAAGCTCCAAACTAGGGTCATCCATGTTTCTTAGATATTTGGATTGCAAGGAGGACAAAGTATTTGTTCCGCTTTCTATCCTTACCAACTCAGCCATAAACTCATCAGGAGGTCTATAACCGACGATTCTATCAATTTCATTTCCAAATGAATCTAATAAAAGTATTGTAGGATAACCTCTTACTCTATATTTTTTTTTCTGCTCAGGGCCACTGCCTTTTTCTGCATCTATTTTTATTGAAATTAGATTTTCACTTGCATATTTAATAATTCTTTTATCTGAGTAGGTATCGTTATCCAAACGATCACACCATGTTCACCAATCTGTTTCAAAATCAACTAAGATCATTTTTCCAGAATTTTTTACTATAATATTATCTAAAGAATCCATACTCCAGGGGTAAACATCTTTATTTTCACAATTAAACGAAAAAATTGAAAATAATATTAATAAAAGAATCTTAAATATCGATAGCAACATTTTCTTATATCAGGCCTTTTCGAACAAAATTTTCCGAAATCATTTTAGGAACTCTAACAGGCTTATTATTTTTATTTACAAATGCGTGAGTAGTATAACCTTTAACGTGAATTATTAAGGATTTAGCACATAAAATTGAGTAGTCTATATCTAATTTAGCCTTTGGAAAAATAGAAATACTAGATTTGATAATAAGCTCTTGTTCAAAATGAGCACCTTTAAAATATTCACAATGACTACTTATTACAGGAAGCATTATTCCAGTATCTTCAATCTTTGTTACACTTAAGTCTATTGATTTTAATAATTCAGTACGTGATTCTTCAAAATACTCAAGATATCTGGAATGATATACAATCCCCATTTGGTCAACATCACGATAATAAACTTTTACTTTATGATTATATGATATCATTATCTTTTTTCAAAAAATCCAAGTTTATTATATTTTTCTATTCTCATATCAAGAAATTTATCCGGTTCAATCGATTTAAAATCATTTAAAGCATTTAATATTGCTGATTCTAAATTTTTCGCTGATGATTCTGAATCTCTATGTGCGCCACCATTTGGTTCTAGAATCACCAAATCACAAATACCCAAATCTACCATGTCATCAGGCGTTACTTTTAATGCCTCTGCCGCATCCTCAGCTTTACTCGCATCACGAAAAAGAATGGAAGCACAACCTTCTGGACTAATTACTGAGTACCAGCTGTTTTGCATCATTAAAAATTTATCACAAACACCAATGCCCAAGGCTCCACCACTTGCGCCCTCACCAATTACTACAGAAATAACGGGAACTTTTAAACCTGACATTTTTATCAAATTATTTGCAATAGCTTCTCCCTGACCTCTTTCCTCAGCACCAATACCAGGAAAAGCACCTGGCGTATCCATAAACGTAATAATTGGGATTTTAAATTTTTCAGCAAGTTTCATTACACGCATAGCTTTTCTGTAGCCTTCTGGCTTCATCATACCAAAGTTTCTGTGCAAATTTTCTTTTGTATTACGACCTTTTTGCTGAGCAATAATTGCAACTTTTTTGTTATTTATTTTTCCAAATCCAGTTACTACAGCAGGATCATCAGCGAATAACCTATCTCCATGAATTTCAAAAAAATCGGTAAATATTAATTTAATATAGTCGAGCGAATATGGTCTTTCAGGATGCCTAGCTAGTTGCACTCTTTGCCATCTATTTAATCCTGCATGAATTTTATTTATCAACTTTAGTCTTTTTTGATGTAATAATGCGATTTCTTTTGTCACATCTGAAGTAGGTTCAAGGATTGATTCATTTAAATGAATTTCTTCATCTACCAATCGAATTGGTTCTTCAAATTCTAAATAATATTTCAAATTAAGTTATCCTTGATTAAAAAATGTATAACAATCGCTTATCAGCCATTGAGCAACGTTTTGATGATTATTTCCACATCTAATTTAAGGTTTTGATTTTGTATATAATATTGCTGAGCTGATTTTCGTGTTTCAGATTCTAATTTAATATTTTTCAATCTTTCTAGACCTGTAATACCAGGTTTACATAAAATTCTTGGCGAAGTTTCATCACTATTTACTAATTTAGAACCTACAATGCTTATGTTACCTTTCAAAACGTCAAAGAGTAAGGGTATATCTCTAATTAATTTATTACTGGTTTTAAATATTCTAGCATTTATAATGATACCAGCTTCCCCCCCAAATTGAATTTTCACTAATCTTCCAAGTGATATATAGAAAAGTATAATTGGAGATAAAATTATTAATAATAAAATAGAAATAATTATATCAAAAATTCTTTTTGAAAATTTGTGAAATTTTTGATAAAAATTATATTCAATATTTATAAAAGAGATGCCTCCAATGTCCTCGACGTTTGATTTCCCTAACAAAATATCTTGTTCACTAGGAACCATTCGGTATATCAATCTAAGATCTCTAGTTTTATCCATAAAATCTAAAATTTCTTTATTACTAAATGAGGAAGAACTGAAAATAATTTCATTTATTCGATGAGTATGGATGAGCTGACGCGCTTCGTTTAGTTTTCCTAAAAATGGAATAGGCAAATTGTTATTTTCTTCTTGATAATTTTTATCAATGTAGCCAATAAGATCTAACCCACTATCAAAACGATTTAATATGCTTTCAGCGATTCTTACCCCCTCGATATCTGAACCTAACACTATTGTTTTCCTTGCAAATAATAAAGATTTAGATTGATTTACACTTCTAAAATATCCTCTTGATATTAAATAATGAGTAAATATTCGCCATCCTGGTAGAAATAGTGCTATCAAAGTAGAAGCATTTATGATTACCAACCTTGAGTAGGCGATTTGCTTAAAAAAATATGTAAATAAAACAGCCAAAAGAAAACCAATTACTGTCCCCATTAAAGCTCTAGAATAAGACAGTATGTATCTAGAATATAATTGAAGATATGAATATACAGATAACCATAACGCTACATAAACTATTGGAACTAGGCCATGGCTATCAAAAATTGGATCGAAATTACCAAATCTAAAATAAACAGCTAGGCTAAACGAACATGATATAATAATTAAATCCATGAGCAATGAAAGAAATAATGATTTCTTTTCATTAAACGAAGCTAGAAATTTATTTAATCTGATACCAAATGATATAAAAAATCTTGCAACTAAACTGAGAGTCGAGGAATAGTGCTTATCTACAAAAATGTCCATTGAATCATAAAAAGCTTGTCGACTATTATACGGAGCCGTTTTTACAGATTCGCCTTTGTAGTGAACTATTTTTGTTCCAGAAAAATAATGAACCTCAAAATTAGCCTTCCATATTCGCAAACAAATATCAATATCTTCACCAAACATAAAAAAAGTTTCATCAAAACCACCAATTTTTCTAAATACACTAGAAGAAATCATCATGCACGAGCCACTAATTGCATCAACGGTATGATTTTTCGAAGGATCTAAATAAGTAAGATTATATTTACCCATCCATTTAGAATTTGGAAAAATTTTATCTAAACCAAGTATTTTTGGTAAAGCAACTTTTAGTGTTGGGAAGGACCTTTTACAAGATAATTGTAAACTACCGTCTGCATTCAAGATTTTTGGACCAACCATGCCTATATTTTTATTCATGGATATAAATTTTATCAGCTTGGAGATAGTATCTTCTTCAATAATAGTATCTGGATTCAAGACAAAAAGATATTCTCCATCCGCATGTTTAGCACCTTGATTAACAGCTTTACCAAAGCCCCTATTTGTATCATTTGATATTACATGAATTGTTTTATATTTTTTTTTTAAATGATCACAAGTCCCGTCATAAGAATTATTATCAACGACAATAATTTCAAAATTATTATAATCTGATTTTAATATGGAATCGATAGCATGCGAGACATAGGAGCGTACATTATATGATACTATTATTATCGATACTTTTCTCACTTCAGGAATGCCATTTAAATATTTTCCAGATTCTTAATCTCCAAACCATAAATATTGCTTCATAAACAATAGTCCTAGACATTTTTGATTGGCCTATTGTCCTATCAGAAAAAATAATAGGTATTTCTTTGATTTTGTAACCTTTGACCCAAGCTCTAAAATTCATTTCTATTTGAAATGAATATCCTTGAGATTTAACAGAATCGAGGTCAATAGATGCAAGAACGTTTGATTTCCAGGCTTTGAAGCCTCCTGTGCCATCCATTATTGGCATACCCGTGATTACTCTTGAATAAGCATTTGCCCCATAACTAAGCATTAATCTTCGAAGTGGCCAATTCACTACGCTAATACCTTTAATGTATCGACTACCAATAACAAGGTCATATTCTTTGAGCTTTTTCACCATTAAGGAAAGGTCCTTAGGATTATGTGATAAATCAGCATCCATTTGTATGACATAATCGTAATTGTCTTTTAAGGCCCATTTAAAACCAAAAATATAAGCAGTCCCTAAACCAGATTTTTTTGATCTAGTTTCAAGAAATAAGTTTGTATATTTTTTTTGAAGTTTTTCTACTTTCTTCCCAGTTCCATCAGGAGAATTATCGTCAACAATTAATAAATGAAATTCAGGATTTTCACCTAAAACCATATCAACCAAACGTTTAATATTTTTTCTTTCATTGTATGTAGGTGAAATAACTAAGATTTTCATGCGTTTACATTCTCCCAAATATATTTTAAACAATCACTGATATTTGAAGGTTCTAAATTTAAAATATTTTTAGCCCTATCCATATTTAAACCACCTTTTAATGGCCTAGGAGCTATTTGATTCAGTTCAGCGGTTTTAATAGGCTTAATCAATTTTTTATTTAATTGAAAAGTCTCTGCAATTTTAATTGCAAAATCGTATCTACTTACATAATCATTATCGCCCCAATGAATTAAACCATTTAATTCAAATTTAATAGCTTTATCTATCGCTATAGCAATTGACTTAGTCCATGTTGGATTATTCCATTGATCATCAACGACATTAATTTTTTTGTCATCTTGAAGAGATTTAACAACCCAATTTAAAAAACTTGCTGGAGATTCGCTCACATAGTCATACAAAACATTCGTTCTAATAATTAAACTATCTTTTGAATTTTCTTTTAAAAAAATTTCAGCTTCAAGTTTTGTTCTGCCGTATACATTAATTGGGTTCACACTACTATTTTCATTGTACTGTCCAGCTTTTCCATCAAAAACATAATCAGTCGATAATTGTATAATAGGTCCATTAAATATTTCTACTATGTTTTGCAAACCTGCAAAATTTACTGAAAATGCTAGATCAGGTCTCTCTTCACAAAGGTCTACATTGGTTAAAGCAGCTAAATTAATAATTATATCAGGCGATGTAGCCGAAACAATATCTCTAATTAAAATGGGATTTGTAATATCAAGAAAATAATTTTTTTGATATTTATCATAGTTTTTTGATGTTGGAATTATATCATACTTAGATTTAAATAAAGTTTTTAAAGCTTTTCCTAATAGACCAGAAGCGCCTGTGATTAGAATTTTTTTCAATTTTAATTAAAACTAGTGTTTATTGATTTTGCAATATATTCTAATTGCCTTAAATAAGCTGCCTTAGGTTTTCCAGGACTATAAACTAGAGTATTAATGTGAAAAGTCCGATTTGAAGTCTTATCATAAAATATAAAAGATTGAAATGGCCCACCTTTCGCTTCTAGTGAATCATTAGATGCCCATACGCCAGTACACCGCCACCCTGGAGAGTTGTTAAAATAAATTTTTTCCAAAGTGAATGCATAATCGCTAAATGATATCGTCCCAAAATGGCTTTTTGAAGACTCCCAAAATTTTTGCCCAACTACAAGTTCATCATTCATTATGTTACCGTTTTCCCAGTTTACCGAAAGCCATCTATAAGGATATTCAGCTCCCATCCAAAACACTTTTGAATCTCCATCGTTTTTTAAGATTTCCCAACCCCAAGGAACTTTTATATTCCAATTATAATCAGACTTAATTTTTTTTTCCTCTTCATATTGCGTGTCTTTAAACAAAAACTTGTTTGTTCGATTATTGAATTGTTGATTGTAATGATCATGAATTAATTTTTTATTTTTTTCAAAATCTGTGTATAGATGATCTTTGTTTAATGCGTTGATTACCATAAAAACCTGATCTTTTGCATATAAATCTCTCTTTAAATAAAGAGGATTATCGTTTGCTGGGCTATTAGATTGATTCTCTGGCAATAAATCTTCTATTAATCGAAATCCAGAATTTGACTTTTTCCTTTTTACTGATGCAACTATCAAGTGTGCATATTTTTTTAAGTCTTGATAATTAGAAGGTCTATAAAAAAATAACTTATATACTGGTTCAGGCTTTGGAGTAAATATGGTATCATTAAAAATCGTTTGGAAATACTTTTTAATTATTGGCTCATCTATTTTTGAACACACGATTCGGATTTCATCATCCATACCTAGAGAATGTTTTTTTGATCCACAACCATTTAAAAGAAACAAACCTATTATCGCGTGAATATATATATATCTAATTATCATAGTACTAAATTTAATAACGGTAGCATCTAAAACTATAACCTTGTCACCCATTTAAGATGAACTTTGCCATTCTGAATTGCAGAACCAAGTGGCACAGCATATTGAACATCTATAAGCGCTGTTTTTGATATTTTGCTTAATCCAAAACCAAAACTATATTTTGGATAATAATCTTTTGCAAAACCACAATCTATAAAAGTAATTATTTTAAAAGCCTTGTCGAGAGTGTAATGAATTTCTAAGGATTGAACAGATAATGCACTTGATTTAAACTGATTATCGTTAAATCCTCTAAAACTGTTAACACCACCAAAGCTTATTTGTCTAGATAAACCAATCTTTCCTTGAAACGGTTTTATTAAATCGTTATATGATTTTAAACAAAAGTTTATTTTATGAAAAAAGTTAGAAAAACCTATAAAATTTAACTTCGTCTTAACATACAACTCATTTATAAGTTTATCTTCTCCAATATCAAACTCAATATCAAGCTTGTGTCCTTTATCTGGTAGCAGAACTCTATTAAAGCTGTTATGTTCAAAAACAAATTTTAAAGCTTTATAATTTGTTGAAAAATAATTTTTTCTTAACCCTTGTTCCGTACTGGTTATGTCCCCTTGTTTATAGCCAACGTAAAATGAGCCATAATAATTATTAAAAAATTCTATATCAATTCCAAATTGTGTTTCAGTAAAATAATTATTCACTATTTGATAATTATACTCTCCTTTTAAACCTACGCCTGTTATCAACAAATGAGGACGATATAAACTAATTTTAAATGATTGATTTGTTGAATCTATATTTTTCCACTTAAATGTAATTCTCTCCATTGCGCCCCAAAGATTTTCAAACCGAGAATCTACCTCACCATTTAAATTCCAATCATTACCATACAACTTTGAGCCGCCAAAGACACCAGAGAAAAAATTGTTAAAATCAGGTACTAAATCAATTATCATACCTATTTTTTGCCCTGATAAAATGCCAATATCAACAAGAGGTTTTTTTTTGATAAAATAGTACTTACTTACCATTCTTTGTTTTTTGCGCTCAATAAAGGATTCAAAATTTTTATCAATTGATAGATTGTTGACATCATCTATAACATGTTTAAGATATTTATGTTTTATTTTTGTTTTACTTTTAATAATTATTGTATCAATATTTTCTTGAACATGTGATAAAGTATATGAAATATTTTTAATATTATCGTCATATGAAGATAATTGATATTGCATGTTTGAGTACTTATACTGATCTAATAAAGAGTCTAAAGTTTGATAAATGATTAAACTGTCAGGATTATTAAACTTCACTATGTTATTTGAAAATACGACTTGAATAAAAAATATAAATATAAACTTAAGACTATAGATATGCACGAAACTCACCAATTATATTCAACAAATTATTATATCGTTTATTATTTAAATAATTAAATGAAATCGATAAGGATATATCCTGTTTTAGAAAATAATTTAATCTGATACTTGCTGAAGTATTTTTCCCTAAGGTTTGTCCATTTAATGCCTCAGGGGGTATATATGTAAAATCCGATTTTTTTTCATTTAAGTTAAGACCAATATTTGTTAAAACACTTCCAGATTCCCATAGATACAAACGACCATTATATTCAAAACCTACACCATATGCTTTAAAATTATTTAGGTATACAACACCTCGATCTAAACCATATTGTAGAGATATTTTATTTTCTACTTTAAATTTATTAAGTGAATATGAAAATTTGTGCCACACACCCTCAAATTCCCTATTTTTCATATCAGAAAAATTTGTTTGAACCTTTTTTCTGTGATAATAGCTATCAACATTAAAACTTGAATTATTAGTAACATTAAAATGTCCATAAATACCTGACTTATTTATAGATAATAGTTCATTACCTCGGGCATCATAACCCTGAAAATCTTTAGATGAAATATTATACCCTCTTAGCCTTCTATTATTATTTTTCAAATCCAATTCAATTTCAATCATATTATTGATATATGACTTGGAAATGTTTTGGTTATACGGATTAGGGTTTAAAATATTTTTTAAGTTTATTATTGAACCACTGTAATTAAAATTTGTGTTGAAATTAATTTTTAAAGGAACTTCATTTTTAAATTTTCTAAAATTTAAAGTAAGTATTTGAAGACCTTTAATGTTTTTGGTAACAGTTCTATTGCCGGTAGATATAGGATATGAGATAAATGGTCCATTTGGATCTTGAATGTAGGTATTGAAAAATTTATCATATCTGTAATTTCCTAAACCAACACCTACTGAATCATAGATCAAGGTATATGTATTATTTTGTGTTTGCTCAGTTGAAGTTTTTAACTCATAATTAATAGGTTGATTGGATTTGAAATAATTAAGTTTAACTGATCCTAACAAATAATTTAATTTTATATTATTTACATCTTTTAAACGTTTTTTTAAGACTATATTTTTTCTCCACCCATTTTGTTTTTGATTTATGTATTTTATTGATGAAACGACATCATTACTACGTAACAAACTATTATCATCTGGTAGACTGCTATTAAAGCTATCATTTTTGTTTTCTAAACTTATATTTAAAGTTTTTTTATTTTTTTGATATTTTAATCCAGCAATTAAGGCTTCGTAGTTTCTAAAATATGTTTTTTTTTCAGATCGATAAATTAAATATGGATTTAAATAACCTATATTATATTTTAAAGCAATATTCGAAGTCTCATTTTTTTCTTTACTATTTATAATTTCTTTATAATTAAAGCCGCTACCTTTTAAGGCGCCATTAAGAATTGTATGAGATAAACTCAATCTATTTTTAGTAGTCTGTCCAATATCAAGGCTAGAAATTTGTATATCTGAATTACTATAATCTTTTATATCTATATATATATCCAAAGATTTTTTATTCTCTTCAAAATTTTCAAGATTATCAATGTCCCAATCTCTTTTAAATTGGACATCTCTATCTAAGCTAAATGATGTGTATTTTTTTTGTCGAACTAAACTAGTGTATGACAAACCATAACTTAGATTACCTATTTCTAATGAATCCATGGAAGCATCAAGCTCAAAAAGATTTCCAGATAAAATGTTATCACTATTTGATAAAATATTTCTATCATTTGATGATCTTGAAATAACTGATTTTATGGAAAAATTATTACCAAAATCATAATTGATTTTTGAGAAATAAAGATTCTTTGATTTTGGTGCTGATATTAATTGATTTGGACTAAAATAATCTTTCAAAGGCTCTTTTTGTTCCGGATGAACAAACCTGTAATATATTCTACCTGATAAATTTATAAGTCTCTCATAATTACCATTTTCATTATTAGTAAAAACTACGCTATACCTTGAAACATCATTTACTAAAAAAAAAGGGTCAAAAATAAAGACCTCATTATCCAAATAATATGAACCTAAGGAATCTTCAATAGCACCAGGTATAATAGCAGCATCTCCCCCATCATTTAAAGTGTTTTGATAAATTTCATTATTCATTGATAAATCATTTGTATTATCTTTTTCTCGGTGAAATCCAGCTACTACATTTAAATTTTTTGATAGGTTCATTTTATAAGAACTGGCTACTATCCCTTTGGTATAATTATCATCAACAAATTCATATTCTACTAAAATATCTGAATCAACAGTTATTAACTGTTTTGCCGTAAATGTTATTTCGGCTAATGAATAATCAATAACATAGTCATAATTTGCTCCTCTTTCCATATTTTGACCATCTAACCACACTTTCTCCGATCCTGCAATAATGTATATATTTTTACTATTTGTTGATGATAATAGCTCATATGGGCCTTGAGCACCGTCAATCCCATTAATATTTACTTTTATATATTGACCTCTAGTAGATGAGACTAAAGCATTCGTATTAAATTTATCAAATTTGAGATTAGCGTTTAGTCCAATTACATTTCGCTCTAGATTTATTAATGCATCTACTTTATTGCTGTACAAAATGTCACCAGCATTTAAAGAAAAATAGGGATTACTCATTGATATATACACTTGGTCAAAATCTTCAAGGTTCCTAGTGTTGCCTTGTGGAGGAATCACCATATTTCTATCACTAAGAATTGCTCCAAGTAAAATACCATTATCAAGTTTTCCACTTAGACTTAAATTAAGACCTCCCGTTAAATCGGATGTTCCATTTGAAGAAAAATTAATTTTTCTATCAATTGAACCTGAAGTAAAAAGGTTATCATTAAAAGTCTTTCTATAAAAGTCCTTCTTGTTTTTTTTATTCAAATCTAAAGAATCTAGATATGACAAACTGCTCCAAAAAGGGCCTACATTGATAGGTAAGTCTTTTTCCAGATAATTATATTTCACAATAATTTTTAAAGGTTTATCATGGTTATTTTTCCAAAAAAGATAGCCTTTAGCATAATCAATGCTATCTGGAATAATTTGATCAATACTAGATTCAATAATTAATGATTTTGGAAATATAAAATTTTCACTTAATAAATATATATTTTTATTGGATGTTAAAAAGAGAGTGTCATTGATTGACTTTTTATTACCAAATAAAAAGTTAAATAGAATAATAATAACAAAAAGACGCAAACTATTTTAGTTTAGCATTTAAAATCAATATATGATCTTTCGATAATACAGCCAGAGATCGGTTCAAACTTTTCACATCTACTACAGGCAGGCTAACGTCTGGTATTTTCAACTTTATTTTTTTTATGATTGATTCTCCTTCACCTTTTTCATTAAAAACAAACCAAGAATTACGTAGAGGCACCAAAAACTTCCCAGATTGAATATTTGATGTAAATGAATTTTTATACTCCCCGTGCCTAGAAAACAAATGGAAATTTGAATCACAATCAAGTAATCCAATTTCACCATTTTCGTTTATATTAATTTGTTTTACACAAAATCCGATTTTAGAAAATCTATTTAAGTCTATTAAGGGGATTTTATTGAGCAATCTATTTTCCAATAAAAAGATACTGTGAAATTGAGAAGAATAAATTAGTATTTTCCCCCATTGATCAATTGCTGCAAGATCGGGATACAACCTAGGTTCTAGGTTAATCTCACCCATATAATTAAGTCTATAATCTAATTGAATAACCTTATTCTCCAATCTATCAATAATAGAAATTCCATGAGGGTCTACACCTACCCAGATTGGCTCAGAAAATGAGAAAGGTCCTCTACCAAAGCCGCCTACAGTTTGCAGCCCATTTAGAGCACCCATACTCACCAATTGATTATCGATTTTATCTAATAATAGAAAGCTACCAGCAATACCCCACTCAACTAAACTGGGCTTTATGTTTAGAATGTTCAGTTCAGGCGGAAAAGCTTGATAATCTGCAACGCTTAATTTAGCTTGTGCCTGAGATAGGCTAATTACAGCAAAAAGAAATATTAATTTATTTTGGTGCCTTCTCAACATTCGTATTTAAAATTGGAAACAATAAAAAATAACTACCAACAAAAATCATTAAAAAACTAATCATTTGCGCACCGCTAAAAGTATCAAATAAATATTTTTCATTTGTTCGTAAAAACTCTATGAAAAATCTTTCGATACCTGCTAATAATAAGTAACTAAAAAACATAGTCCCCGCTCTTTGATTTTTTTTACGTCTTGACCACAAAAACAAGAATAATAAGATACCAACTGCTGATTCGTATAACTGGGTGGGATGTACTTTAAAAATCTCAGAATTTATTCCTGAAGTATCAATCCAAGGGTAATACGCTGCAAAACTTGAAATTGTAGTTGGAGGTAAACCTTCAGGGAAAGAAACTGCCCAAGGCAATGAACTCGGCAACCCATAATCATCCCCTACTAGGAAACAACCAAGTCTGCCAATAGCATAACCAATCATTATTAAAGGAGCAATAATATCAGCAAATAAGTACCATGGAAGGTTTCTATTTTTAAGAACGATTGAAACACATATTATGCTACCAATTAAACCACCTAAAAACACTAAACCAGACCCACTAAATATCATCCCCATTGGATCTTGAATAGTTCGATCTAGGTTCTCAATCAAATAATATATTTTCGCACCCAAAACGCCACCGACAGCAGACCAAAAAATAATATCAGAAGCAATCTCTGTATCATATTTTAGCCTCTTCATTTCAAGGTACAACAATCCATAGCAAGTGTAGAATGCTGTAACTAGCATCAACCCAAATGAATATATTTTTATTGGACCGATTTCAAGAATAACAGGATACATTTTTATTTGTACTCATGATTTAAAATAAAAGAATTAATAATGCCTAACGTAAAAATGAACAACCTCGCTTTTATAAACATAAAATTATAACGTCAACAGTCTTTATATAGTTCCGATAATATTCTTTATATAAACACATTAGAAATATATAATACCACAAAAATTATACTAAAGTCATCCTTATTAATACTATTAAATCATAAATACTGTGCGTGTATGCGGTTATCCCAAATCCTCTAAAAAGATATAGACCTCCTAAAATAATTCCAGCAAAAAATCGTAATAAAAATAATTCCATCGAAAAAAAATCACCATATTCACCCATAAAATGGAATGCGGAAAAAATACCACCAGAAATTATAAGCGCTACTATTTTTCTAGCTAATTGTTTCCATAAAAAAATAAAACCTAGTAGCCTCGTCAATCCTGCAATTAATAGCACTCGAAAGAGAATCTCCTCATATATACCAGCTCCAATAGCTAAGGTTACTTGTTGTAAAATCATTTTGCCAGTAGGATTCATTAATACTAACATAAACTTTGACAACATAAGGTAGAGAATAAACGACCATAGAACACTCTCAATAAACATAAGGAAAAGAAAATTTGATTTAAATTCTTTTTTATTATCAGTTTTTATAAAAAATATAAATGAAAGAACGAAACCGAATAAAAAAACAAATCCAAGACCATATAAACCATAGATATCAAAAGATTCTAAAATATTTCGCATCAAGAAGTCAGCACCATTTCGCACCACTATGATATCATCTTTTGAAAGAAAAAGTATACTTATCTCATAAACAAAAAAAAGAGGTATCGTAAACAAAAAAGAATAAAAAGATGATCGGGATGTAAAAAAATACGACATCTGGTATTTTTACGCTAAACTAATCATCCCCTATTTGAAGAGCAGCAAGTAAAGCTTCTTGAGGAATTTCAACCTTACCAATCATTTTCATTCTTTTTTTACCTTTTTTTTGTTTTTCCCACAATTTTCTTTTCCTTGTGATATCACCACCATAACACTTAGCTGTAACATTTTTCTTAAGTGCTTTAACAGTTGTTCTAGCAATTATTCTACCATTTAAAGAAGCCTGAATTGCAACTTCAAACATTTGTCTAGGAATTAATTCTTTAAGTTTTGAACACATTGCAACTCCTCTGTGATAAGCATCATTTGAGTGGCATATTGAAGATAACGCATCAACAGAATCTCCATGCATTAATATTTCTAATCTTTTCAAATCAGATGGTACAAATTCTCTAAATTCATAATCTAATGATGCGTAACCTTTAGATAATGATTTCAATTTATCATAAAAATCAAATATAATCTCGCCCAAAGGAAGTTCATAATGAATTTGAGCTTTTTCAGGTGATAAATAGTTAGTGGTTTTATAAATTCCTCTTTTTTTTTGGCATAGAGTCATAATTGCTCCGATATATTCTTTCGGGGCTAAAATTTCAGCAGAGACCATTGGTTCAAGTATTTTATCAATATCACCAGTACCAGGCATTTGCGAAGGAGTATTGATTTTTATTGTTGTACCATCTCGCATTAATACTTCATATATAACATTTGGGGTAGTTGTTATTAAGTTCAAATTGAATTCTCTCTCAAGCCTTTCTTGTATTATTTCCATATGTAAAAGGCCTAAAAACCCACATCTAAAACCAAAACCTAGAGCCTCACTAGTTTCCGGCAAAAACTCTAATGAGGCATCATTTAATTTCAATTTTTCTAATGCGACTCTCAATTGATCATATTCATCACCGTCAACCGGATATAAACCGGAAAATACCATAGGTTTTATTTTTTTGTAACCTGAAAGTGGCTCTAAGCATGGATCATGATTAGATGTAATTGTATCACCAGGCTGGATATGCCCCATATCTCTTATACTTGCGACAATATACCCAACATCACCAGATCTTAATTCATTTGATTCAACCATTTTTAAAACAAAATGGCCTACTTCTGTAATTTCATAAACTTCGCCATGAGCATGAAACTTAATAGGCATTCCTTTTTTAATTATGCCATCAAAAACACGAACGTAAGGTATTGCTCCTCGATAATTATCATATGTCGAATCAAAGATTAAAGCACGTGTTTTATTTTCGTCCTTATATAATGGTGGAGGTATGCGATCTATAATCGCATCAAAAATCTTATTGATTCCAAAGCCACTTTTTGCACTTGCCTCAATAATTTCTTCTTCATCACAACCTACTAATTCGACAATCTGTTGCTTAACATCATCTGTCATTGCTGAAGGCAAGTCTACTTTATTAATTATTGGAATTATGGTAAGATTATTTTCAATCGCTAAGTAAGCATTTGAGACTGTTTGCGCCTCAACACCTTGAGCAGCATCAACGAGTAATAATGCTCCTTCGCATGCAGCTAATGACCTACTTACTTCATAGGTAAAGTCCACATGCCCAGGCGTATCTATTAAATTAAAAATGTAAGAAGCTTTATCATGATGCATATATTGCATTTGAATAGGATGACTCTTTATAGTAATTCCTCTTTCACGTTCTAAATCCATACTATCTAGAACTTGATTTTGCATTTGTTTTGAAGACAGAGTTTTCGTCTCTTCAAGAAGTCGGTCTGCTAAAGTTGATTTTCCATGATCAATATGAGCAATAATAGAAAAGTTTCTTAATAAATCTTTTTTCACTAAGAGAAATTAATCAGCTGGAGGGTTCAATTATGATTTTTTATTCAATATTATATAATAACAAAAATTGCGGCTTCTAATATTTTCTTTGTAGTTGTAAGAGTCTTAGGTTTGCTTTTTTTCGTTTACCATCTTGTATTAATGAAACAACTTTCATCGCCTCTAAAACAGGAATATTTATATTATCTGAATTTGTATATAAAGCATCCATATGCATTGTTATTAATTGCAAGTCGTACCCTACAAACTCAGAGGAATACTCATCAATTAAAGAATAGTACCTTTCGATATAATATGGCTCTATCCAATTCCTATCATTTAAATATTGTTTTGCTACCTCTTCCTTGTGCTTTTTTTTCAAAACACTTAAGGCACTGTAAGCACCATTTACAAAGGATATTTTTTCTTTTAAAGATAAAGAAGACCAAAATTCTGAGGGCGATTTTGTACTTTGCGCTTGACCAATTAATAAATTGACCGATAGTAGGATACTATATATTATTGTCTTCAATCTTATTTCTCCTTAAAATGATTTACAATTGGGAATCGCCTACCAAATCCAAAAGCTTTTTTTGAAACTCTCAAACCAATAGGTGCTTGCCTCCTCTTATATTCATTGAAATGGATTTTATTTTTTATTTCTACAATAGTTTTCTCTTCAAATCCTTGATTGATTAATTCAGTATTAGAATATGTTTTTTGAACAATTAAATCTACTAATGGAGATATCACATCATAATCAAATGGATCAACTTGATTAGGCGAAAGCTCTGCAGAGGGAGGTTTTTCGATTGAATTCAAAGGTATACAATTACCCTTGTTTTTATTAACCCATTTTGCAAGTTCATAGACTTCATTTTTATTTAAATCTGAAATGACTGATAATCCGCCACTCATATCACCGTACAAGGTACAATACCCTAAAGCTAACTCGGTTTTATTTCCTGTAGAAAGCACTAATCTTCCAAATTTATTAGATAAGGCCATTAATATATTACCTCTTACCCTAGATTGTATGTTTTCTTCAGCCGTTCCCCTATCTGTACCAGAAAAAAAATCAACTAAGCTACTTTCAAAGCGGTCAACAAGTTTTTGTATTGGGATCGTTTTAAAATCTATTCCTAGGTTGTGTGCTAATAATTCTGCATCTTTTTTGCTGTGTTCGCTACTAAACTTTGACGGCATTGAAACGCCATAAACAGCCGCTCCTCCTAAAGCGTGGCTAGCTAAGACTGCAACAACAGCACTATCAATTCCACCAGATAAGCCGATTATGGCTTCATAATTATTAGTTTTATTAAAATAATCTTTAATACCTAAGGTAAGAGCATTAAAATAATTTTCGTATTTTGAGTTATAATTAATTTTAATCCTAGATGTTGATTTTAAATCAACATAAAGGGTATCTTCGATAAATGGCTCACTTTTTGCAAAACACATTCCCTTTTCATCTACAGCGAAAGAAGACCCGTCAAAAACTAATTCATCCTGCGCACCCACGATATTGCAATAAAGAAAAGGAATTTTAACTTCTTTTACTTTTTGACTTATTTGATCTTCTCTATCATTAATTTTCTTATCTCGAAATGGAGAGGCCGATATATTTATTAAAAAATCTGCACCCTTTTGTTTTTGCAAATAAGACACTTTTTTATCATATCCATCATCCCATAAATCTTCACAAATTTGAATTCCAATTTTCACCTTTTTACCATTATATGTTATTGGCCAAACTGTTGGCCATGCACCTTGAGTAAAATATCTACTCTCATCAAAAACATCATAAGTAGGTAGTAATATTTTATCATAATTATTTACGATTTCGCCATCCTTACAAAGAGCCGCGCTATTAAACATTTGATTGTTTTCTTTTCTAACATAACCTACAATTAATGGATTAGTTGCTTTCTTCGCTAGCGAATTGATTGCAACATTATTTAGTTCAATAAAATCTTCATCTAACAATAAATCTTGAGGTGGATATCCAGTTATCGCTAATTCTGGAAATACAACAATATCTGAATTTTCCGATAAGGCTTTTTTGTAAAATTCTAGTATCTTGTTCTTGTTTGAATCAATTGCCCCGACTGTGGGATTTATTTGACATAACGCAATTTTCATATAATTCTTAGTTATTAAAAATTAGATAATAAAATATAATAATTTGTTAATAAGGCTTATGGCTCGAGCCTAGCCATTGTTCTAGGAAAAGGAATTGTTTCCCTAATATGAGTAGTGCCACAAACCCAAGCAACGAATCTTTCAAGACCAAGACCAAACCCAGAATGGGGTACTGAGCCATATTTTCTCAAATCTAAATACCATTCAAATGGCTTTAGAGGTAAATCATGGTGCCTAATTGTCTCTTTTAAAATATCAATATTATCTTCCCTTTGACCACCACCGACTATTTCCCCATATCCCTCAGGAGCTATCATATCTACCCCAAGAGCTAGATTATTATTATTTTCATCTCTTTTCATATAAAAAGCTTTTGTATCTACTGGCCAACTATGTATCATTACAGGACTTTTGTATTGATTAGATATTATAGTTTCATCAGCAGCACCAAAATCTTTTCCATAATTAAAATCGATGCCATTATTTTCAAGAATACCAACTGCTTCATCATAAGTTATCCTAGGAAATGGAGACTTTACACATTCTAACTTTTTAATATCACGATCTAAAATATTTAATTCATTTTCACATTCCTTGATAACTTTTTTGATAATATAAGAAACCAGAGATTCCATCCAGTCCATATTCTGAGCCAAATTACAATAAGCCATTTCCGGCTCAACCATCCAGAATTCAGTTAGATGCCTTCGTGTTTTGGACTTTTCTGCTCTAAAAACAGGTCCAAAGCAGTATGATTTACCAAAAGCCATTGCTCCTGCTTCTTGGTAAAGCTGACCGCTTTGCGTTAAATATGCTTTTTTTTCAAAATAATCTAATTCAAACAAAGTAGTAGTCCCTTCCACAGCATTTCCTGTAAAAACTGGAGAATCAACTAGAATGAAATCATTGTTATCAAAGAAATCTCTTATAGACTTTACAATTTGGTGTCTAATTCTAAGAATTGAGTTTTGCCTTTTAGACCTAATCCACAAATGTCTGTTTGACATTAAAAAATCAGTACCATGTTCTTTATTTGAGATAGGATATTCATTAGTCGTATGATTCACAATCGTTATAGTCTTTACGCTAAGCTCAAAACCACCAACAGCTCTGGGTTCTTTTTTGACTAGACCTGTAATTGTAACTGAGTCTTCTTGATTAAGATCTTGTTCTAAATTAAAACTTTCAGGATCACATTCTCCATTAACTACAACACATTGAAGTAAACCAGAGCCATCTCTCAATATAAGAAACCATATTTTGCCAACGCTTCTCGTATTGTATACCCATCCATTAATTTTTACTTCTTTCCCAGAATATTCGCCTAAATTCTTTATTATTACAGTTTCCATGTCTAGTAAATTTCTCCTTACCATGTAGTCATTATATCATTTATTATATCTTGTGCAATTTTCTTAACCGCAACCTTTGAAGCAAAATCTCTTGGCTCACCAAATTCATCCTCATCTTCACCATCAATTTTACCATCACCATCATTGTCTACGCCATCAGAACCAATATCTCCGCTGAGTCCATATGCCCCCCAACCAGAAAAATTACCTTTTAAAATAATTTTCTCATCACGATTATCATACCATTCAAAGTAAACATCAATTTTGTATCTATACTCCGAGACAGATTCTTCTTTATTAAAAGTATAAGGCCCATCCGTTATTTTCTTAATTGATCCTCTAAGTATTGAATCAGAATTTAAATTACTTATTTTTAATATTCCTTCATCATTGAATGCATTTTGAATACCATCAGTGATATCTTCTGCTATACCAAATTCAGCAGTCTCATTTTCTAGCAGTGGAATTGAGATAGTATTAATATGTGGTGGTAATGAACCAGACATCGAATAAAATGCACAAGAAAAAACAAATAACATTATAACAAAAGCGATTAATATTTTTATTTCATTTAAAATCACATTTAATTCCGTTTAATCTTGGGCTCAAGATTATAGTCTTCAATTTTTCTGTATAATGTTCTTTCGCTAACACCTAAGGACCTTGCTGTTTTCCTTCTATTGTTATTAAAAAATCTTAATGTACGAATGATAGCCTCTTTCTCGAGATCTTTCATTCTAATCTCGCCAATAGCATCATCACGAATTAAAGGTTGACCGTCTTCAGTAACCTCTAAATTTTTCTCATTAACTGGATTTATTATTTTTAGATTATCTTTTGGTAATATTGGACTTACACCAAATAAAGAACTGTCTTTATCGACAGATAAAATAGCTCTAATCATTTCAGTATCTTGTTTTAATGAAAATAATTGGCGTAAAATAATATCAATTTCTGCCTGTTCAGTTGATTTATCTACTGGAATTGGTAGTTTTAAATTATCAGGAATAGGTTCAGCAAATACATCATCTAATTCCCTACTAACCATCTCTTCTGTAATTCTCTCGCCTTTCTCTAGAACCATTACTTTTTCTACAAAATTTTTCAATTCACGAACATTACCCGGCCAATCATATTGTTTCATTTTACGAATGGCATCAGGCATAAACCCTCGATATAAAATCTCATTTGACCTTGTAAATTCTAGTGCAAATCTTTCAACAAATGGATTAATATCCTCAACTCTATCTCTCAAAGAAGGAATATGAATATTAACAGTTTTCAGACGATAATAGAGGTCCTGTCGAAACAACTCTTTCTTAACTAATTCTGATAAATTTTTATTAGTAGCAGCAATCACCCGAACATCTGTATACCTTACCTTTGATTCGCCTACTCTCATGTATTCACCAGTTTCAAGTACTCGCAATAACTTTACTTGAGTTTCAAGCGGAGCTTCTCCAATTTCATCTAAAAAGATAGTAGCTTTATTTGCCTGTTCAAAATATCCTTTTCTATCTTCAGAAGCACCAGTGAAAGAACCTTTTTTATGGCCAAATAATTCACTCTCAATTATTCCTTCAGGAATTGCACCACAATTGACTGTAACCATAGGAGTAAAAGAGCGTTTACTATGCTTATGAATTCCACGTGCGACAACTTCTTTTCCGCAACCAGACTCACCGGTGACTAAAACTGATATATCAACCGGAGCAACTTGAGCTATCATACCTAAAACTTCAAATATTTTTTCAGAAGTACCAATTATCCCTGATTGTTTTTGTAGACGATGTAAATCTATTTCCATATAAAAAAATACCTCCTTTAACGGTTATATATTTCCCATGTTGAATCAATTATATTACTTAAATCAGAATTGCTTGGAGACCAATTAATAAGCTGTTTAGCTTTCTCAGATGAAGCTATGACAACATCAGGATCGCCAGCCCTTCTTTTAGAAACTTTAAAATTAATTTTTCTATTGCTTATGGCTTCTGTCATTTTAATGATTTCAAACACTGAGTGCCCACGCCCGGTACCAAGATTAATAGTAAGGTTATTATCATTTTGAAATAAATAATCAATTGATGCTAAGTGCCCTTGGGCTAAATCCGTAACATGTATGTAATCACGAACGCCTGTACCATCTAATGTTGAATAATCATTTCCATATACTTGAAGCAGTTCGCGAGATCCTTCAGCTACTTCCATGACCAGAGGAATTAAATTCTGCGGATTATTCTCCTTATTTAGGCTTTTTTTGTCACTGTCATATCCTGCAGCATTAAAGTACCTTAGAGAAGCATATCTTATGTTTTTTAAATTACTATACCATTTCAAATTTTCTTCAATAACTTTTTTAGTATAACCATAAAAATTAATTGGGTTCAATGAATGCAATTCATCAATCGGAGTATATAATGGATGACCATAAACTGCGGCACTTGAAGAAAAAATAACTTTCTTTACACTATACTCAACACAGGCTTTTAGGAAATTTAGGCCACCAATTATATTATTTGAGGCATATTTAACTGGATCAGACATAGATTCACCTGCGGCTTTATATGCAGCAAGATAAACTGCAACATCAAAACTACTAGAGCTCATTACTTCTGATAGATTTTTATTTGATAATGTTGAACCCTCAAAAAAGTCTATTTCAGTATCTATATTATTTTTAAAGCCACTGGATAAATCATCGAATACGACAACATTGTGTCCAGCTCTAGAAGCCTCTAAAACAAAATGAGAACCAATATATCCAGCTCCACCTACAACTAAAATCTTCATTTAACACCAACCTTCATGCTTCTTTCAAAACTATCAATTTCATCTCGGAGTTTAGCCGCTTTTTCAAAATCTAAATTTTCAGCAGAATTAATCATTTCTTTTCTTAGCTCTAATAAAATATTTTCACGATCCTGCAATGTCATGTCTTCAAAGTTTTGGTCCTTTGATATAATCTCATCTTCTGTAGCAGATCCAGCTACAGATGTAGATAGCATAATTTCATCAATCGATTTATTAATAGTCTTGGGTACAATATTATTTTTAATATTGTAAGCATTTTGTACTTTTCTACGTCTTTTTGTTTCTATAATCAAATTATCCATCGCATCAGTTACCTTGTCGCCATAAAGGATAACGTTGCCTTCAACGTTCCTTGCAGCTCTGCCAGCTACTTGCAGAAGACTGCTTTTTGACCTTAAAAATCCTTGTTTATCAGCATCGATTACAGCCACCAAGCTTACTTCAGGTAAGTCCAAACCTTCTCTCAATAAATTAATACCAATCAATACGTCAAAAATTCCAATCCTTAAATCTCTCAATATCTTTACTCTTTCAACACTTATTATTTCAGAGTGTAAATATCTCACTTTTATATTTACACCGCTTAAGTAATCTGTTAAATCTTCAGCCATTCTTTTTGTCAAGGTGGTTACTAATACTCTTTCATTCTTTTTAGACCTTTTTCTTATTTCACCAATTAAGTCATCAATTTGACCCTTTGAACTACGGACATCGACTTTTGGATCTAACAGTCCTGTAGGTCTAAGAATTTGTTCTACAACAACTCCTTTACAAAACTCTAATTCAGTGTCAGATGGTGTAGCAGAAACAAAAAGCATCTGATTTTGAGATTTGATAAACTCATCATATTTTAATGGTCTATTGTCAAGTGCACTTGGCAATCTAAAACCATGCTCTACTAAAGACATTTTTCTTGCTCGATCTCCATTGTACATTGCTCTTATTTGTGGAAGAGTGACATGTGATTCATCTAAAATTGTTAAAAAATTTTCGGGAAAAAAGTCTATTAAAGTAAATGGTTTTTCACCTTCTTTTCTTCCCGCAAAATATCTAGAGTAATTCTCAATACCAGAACAATAACCAAGTTCGATCATCATTTCTATATCAAAATTTGTACGTTGTTCTAGCCGTTGAGCTTCTAATAGTTTATTATGCGATCTTAAAAATTCTAATCTATCTATAAGCTCTTTTTGTATCATATCAATAACTTGTAATGTTTTTTCCTTATCTGTAACAAAATGCTTCGCCGGGAAGATAACTACTTTTTGAATTTCTTCGATTATTTCTCCAGTCAAATAATCAAATTTAGAAATTGTTTCAATTTCTGTTCCAAATAGCTCTATTCGTATACACAAGTCTTCGTACGCTGGAAAGATTTCAATAACATCCCCCAACACTCGAACATTACCCCTTTCAAGAACCTGATCATTTCTTGAATAATGAATGTGCACGAGATCAGATAATAACTGCTTTCTATCTAAATTATCACCGCAAGAAACAGCTACAGAGCCTTTTATATATTCTTCTGGAGCACCCAAGCCATAGATACAAGAAACTGAAGAAACAACTATAACATCTTCCCTACTCATCAATGAACTCGTTGTTTTTAACCTGAGTTTGTCAATCTCTTCATTTATCGAAGCATCTTTTTCAATATAAGTATCCGTAACTGGTAAATATGCCTCAGGCTGATAATAGTCATAATAACTTATAAAGAATTCAACCGCATTATTTGGAAACAGTTGTTTCATCTCGCCATACAATTGCGCAGCAAGCGTTTTATTATGAGACATTATTAAAGTTGGCCTTTTAATTGTTTCAATAACATTTGCCATGGTAAAAGTTTTTCCAGAACCAGTAATGCCTAATAAAGTAGTATATGGTTCACCTTTATCAAGTGATAATGTTAAATCTTCGATTGCGGAGGGCTGATCACCTGTAGGTTTATATAAGGACTCAATTTTAAAATCTGCCATAATGACTAATTTACCAATTTTTCACAAGAACCGTCAATGGCAGACTATGAGAATATTATAATTTATTCTGTAACGATTTAGATACAGATATAATTTCTTGACTTATTTTTTTTGATAAACCAATTTTTTTAAAAATAGAGTCGGGTGTTTGGTTAGCTAAATCAGCAGTTCCATCATAATTAGTAAATATTTTTTTTATTGTTTTCTTACCGACACCACTAATTCCTAACAACGGAGAGTCTATCGTTGTTTTCTTTCTTTTCTGCCTTTGAAAAGAAACCGCGAAACGATGTGCTTCATCACGAATTCTTTTTAATAAAACTAAGCCTGTAGAATCTTTATGTATACTTTGAGCATTAGAATTCCCAGGAACAAAAACCTCTTCTAATCTTTTTGCTAATCCAATTATAGGTATATAATCGAGCCCTAACTCTCTCAAAGCAGACATCGCCATGCTCAATTGGCCTTTACCCCCGTCGATCAGAATTAAATCAGGAAAAATAGATTTTTCTTTTTTAAGTCGACTATATCTTCTAAAAACAACTTCTCTAATTGATGCAAAATCATCAATTTGATTAACTGTTTTAATTTTAAATTTTCTGTAGTTCTTTTTTCTAGGCTTACCGTCAATAAAAGACACCATTGAGGCGACAGTATCTGTTCCTCCTAAATGAGAGATATCAAAACCTTCGATATTCTTTGGCGGTACCTCAAGCCTTAAATCACTTTGTAAAGATAATACGGAATTTGGTATATATTGTTTGTACTTGTTTTTTTTTAAAATCCAATCATTTAAAAGAAGTTCAGCATTTTTTATGGTTATTCTAAGTTCCTTGGCTTTCTCTCCTATTTTAGGATATTCAAATTGTACTTTTCCCTTTCTCTCTGAAGATAAAAGCTCTTGCAATTCTTGATCATTTGAAGGTCTAATTGGCAAAGAAATAACAGGTGGAATTAAATTACTTTCCATATAAAATTGTGAAATAACAGTTTTATATGTACTTTTTTCATCATAAAACAAATTTTGCAAAGATATTTTTTCTCTACTATAAATAAATCCATTTCTTATTCTGATAATTACTACTACCCCAATTTCATTTTTACTTGCAAGAGCAAAAATATCTCTATCTTCTAGAGTTGAACGTACATGACTTTTCCGAGAGCTAAATCCTTGAATAGATTTTAATTGATCTCTAAATAATGCTGCCTCCTCGTAAAGCATATTGCTAGAGGCCTCTTCCATTTTGGATAAGATATAGGTTTCTATCTCATTTGTCTGACCTTTCATAAAAGCGATAACATGTTTTATCATGTTATTATATTTTGATTGAGGAACTAAACCTTCACAGGGTCCTTGACATCTTTTTATATGATAATCTAAGCATATAGAAATTTTTTTTTCTTTAATAAAATTATCATCAATAAAATAACTGCAACTTCTAATTGGAAAAACTTTATGCAAAACCTTTAATATCATTCTCAATCTGCGAGAATCTGTATACGGACCAAAATATTTTGATCCATCTTTTTTTATTTTTCTAGTTATCAATAATTGAGGGTATGGTTCTTTTGTAATTTGTAAATAAGGATACGATTTGTCATCTTTCATCAGAACATTATACTTAGGCCGATGTTTTTTAATTAAGTTTGCCTCAGTGAGAAGTGCCTCAATCTCATTCTCAACAATAATCCATTCAAAGTTTTCTGCATTTTTCATCATAGATACAGTCTTTGAAGATTGATTTTTTTTGCTTTGGAAATATGATCTTAATCTATTTTTAAGATTTTTTGCTTTCCCAATGTATATTATTACATTTTTTTTATTTTTAAAGGAATAAACACCTGGTAATTCAGGAAGGGCTTTTAATTGGTCTTGGTTCTTTTCCATTTGAATATTAAACTATTTTTCAAATTAAAAAAACTATGCTGGCCTCTCAGCTAACTCAACCAAAACACCGCCTGTAAATTTTGGATGAATAAAAATGACTTTAAAACCTTCGGCTCCAATTTTAGGAATATCATTTAATACTTCAATCCCAGAAGATTTAAGTTCAATTATAGCAAGATATACGTCATCAACTTCTAAACATACATGATGTACCCCTGGACCCCGATTTCTTATAAATTTATCAATAGGAGAATTAGATTCCATAGAAGTGAGAAGTTCTATCTTCCCTCTAGATGTATCATAAATTTTTGTATTTACGCTTTCTGACTTGACGCTTTCAGAGTGAGAATGCAGAATATTTAAAATATTGCCCCAAAAAGAAGATGATTCATTTAAATCTTTTACAGCAATTCCAATGTGTTCAATTCCTAATATTTTCATTATTAAAGCAATCCAAATTTCTTTTGTTTTAGGTTTAACCCTAAACCTGCTTTTAAGGATTGGAGTTTTAAGTGCCCATCCTCAATTTTTACACCATTATAAGGATCATCTTTTATTAAAAGATTGCCATCTAGATCAATAAAATCACATGCACTTGATAAGTGCGCTGCTGCGGTAATGCCTACTGAAGACTCAACCATACAACCAAGCATAATTTTCAATTCTAATTTTTTTGCAAGAGCTATCATTTTCAAAGCTTCATCAAAGCTACCACATTTCATCAGCTTTATATTGATACCATCGAAACAATCAACTAGGCCATTCAAATCATTTGATGAAATACTATTCTCATCTGCTATCAAAGGTAATGGGGAAATAGATTTTAATCTTTTTGTATCTTTTAAATTTAAAGCTAAAAATGGTTGTTCAATAAACTCTACATTCCTATCAGCGAGCCAAAATGCCATGCTCTTAGCCATTTCATAGTCCCAACCTTCATTAGCATCAATCCTTATCAATTTATCCGTTTTTTTCCTAATTCTTCTAATAATTTCTTTATCATTATCTGGAGTACCTAATTTTACTTTTAATATTGAGCATTGTTCGCTTTCTTCCAACCGCTCATCGAGTTCATTTAGACTCCCTATTGCAATCGTATAGCTAGTTTGTGGAAGAATTTCGTCTTTAAAACCAAACATGTTAAATAATGGGAGTTTTTCTTTTTGTGCACTCCAGTCCCAAACTGCCATATTTACTGCAGCTTCTAAAGATGAAATACCTTTTAACTGAGGTTTTAAGAAATTCCATAAATGATTTCTAGAATTATAATCCTCAGGAACGGTTAACCCCTTATTTAAAACAGATAAGATTAATTCGATAGATTCATTGTAACGTTTTGAAGGTGCTGCTTCACCTCTAGCAATAATATCTCCATCCAATATATAAATATATATAATATCATAATAATCATTCGAACTTCGTGAGATACCGAAAGGGTGAATAAGATTTATTCTGTTTTTACAAAATTTGATTTCCATAATTAAATAAGATTGTAAATTGATTCAATTAAATTTGAATTCCCAAATCTAATTAAATCTGCTGTTGGAAGTTTATATAATGATTCAAATTCTTTTATTGTCTTCTTGGCAATACTTTTATCCATTTCGAAGGTTAATAGGTTGATACCAATAAATGAAGACCTTTTAAAATGGGACATAAGATCAATATGAAGCTGCATAAGTTCATTAATATCAGGTATTTCATGTCCCATTACATCCTTTGAACGACTAGGATCATGTGTTAAAATAAAATAATCGGGCATACACCCATGAATTAATCCTAAAGTTACGCCGGAGTATGCATAATTTGATAATGCTCCTTGCCCCTCAACGATTATTAAGTCGGTATCGCCCTCTACTCTAGTATCAATAAGGTTTTCCATTTCACCAGACATAAAATCTGATATTACAGCATCTATTGCAACACCATCTGAAAGCAATACCCCTGTTTGCCCCGTTCCAATAAATTTAACTTTTTTATTCAATGCACTTAGCCTAGTTTTAATTTCCCAAGCAGTTGTCATTTTACCTGTATCACAATCTGTGCCTACAACCAAGAGCACTGGAATCTTACGTTCACGCCAAGACCCTTTCGAAAAATTTGGCGGATTTGGAGGCATCCTTATATCGATAATTTTTGAACCAGATTTCTTAGCAAGTTTTTTTAAAAATGTGTTCTTGGATAAAAACTCATGCATTCCACTTACAATATTTACGCCATTTGTTATAGCTTCTTTTATCTCAATAAGCATTTGTTCACTAACTATTCCCCCTTGAGGAGCATTTCCTATGACAAGGTGATCTGGTCTATATTTTTTTGTATCGTTAAATGAACCAACCACTGGGATGTCACCTCCAATTTGAATAACATCATTTGAGGTTAAGCCTTTTTTTTCAGGGTCAATAATTGCTACTACTTCATCTTGCATATAACGTATAAGCATATTCCCTGTTTTATTTTCAATATGGTTGAAAGAATTAATTGCTAGAACAACAAAACGAGACATGTTAGCAATTAGTTAGTATTTAGGTGGTCTTTTTTGAACGAAAGCAGTTAAACCTTCTAAAGTTTCATCGGTTTCAAATAAATCCGAAAACCTTTTAGCTTCGATTTCCAGCCCAGCTTTTAAATCTAAACTTGAACTAATATTTATTAATTTAATTGACTCATTAATAGCATTGGGACTATTTCTTATTATAGCATCAGCAATTTTATTACAATTGGAAATTAAATCATCTTTTTTTACAACTTCATTAACGAGACCTATTTCATATGCCCTTTCAGCAGAAATATTCATGCCAGTTAATATTATTTCATTTGCAATACCCTTACCTACTATTCTGGGCAACCTTTGCGTTCCGCCCCATCCGGGTAATAACCCTATCTTAACCTCTGGCTGAGAAAAAATAGCATCTTCACTAGCTATTCTTATATGGCATGATAATGCAAGCTCTGAACCTCCTCCAAATGCATAACCATTTATTGCAGCAATTATTGGTTTATTTGAATTTTCAATTAAACTTGTAAGCAAATGTCCTTTTTTTGCAAATTTTAATGCTTCTTTCTTACCCATACCTTGCATTAGCTTAATATCGGCTCCAGCTATAAAGGCTTTATCTCCAGCACCAGATACTATAATTACCTTGACGTCAGAATCTGATATAAGCTCTTTAACCTTCATTATTAATTCATCTAAAACCTTATTGTTCATAGCATTAAGAGATTCAGGCCTATCAATTATTAAGCTACCAATTAATTTTTCAATTTTAGTTTTTATAAACATCTGATTTATTTCCAATATGTTCTACTTAATAAAACAATAACAGTAAAAATCTCCAACCTGCCTAGGAGCATGCAAAAGGATAATATCCATTTTCCTGCTTGAGGCAATAGAGCATAATTATCTGTAGGGCCAAAAGAACCTAAACCAGGACCTATATTACCCATTGCTGAAGCGGCTGCACCTATAGCTGATAACAGATCTACACCCATGAAAGTTAAAGCAATAGAAGACATAGCGAATGATGATACAAAGAACAAAAAGAAACCAAGAGTATTTCTTACAACATCTTCATTTATCGACTGTTTACCAATACGAACAGGAATTAATGCTCGCGAGTGTAACATTCTCCTAGTTTCTGAAGCTGCATATTTGACAAGCACCATAACTCTGATTATTTTCATTCCGCCGCCTGTAGACCCACCCATAGCACCTACAAACATTAAAGAAAGAAGAACAGCTTGCGTAAAGAAAGGCCATAACTCATAATCAGCAGAGCCGAACCCTGTTGTGGTTATAATCGATATAGTTTGAAACATTGAATGCCTAAAATTAGCCAGATCATAACTATTCTGACTCCACGATATTGATAAAAATATTAAAAAGCTAATTGAAACGATTAAAAATAAATAAGTTATAAATTCTCTATCTTTACTATAAGATTTAAACGATCCGTTTAGAGCTTTATAATGAAGCGAAAAGTTGACTCCTGCTATAAGCATGAAAAACATAATTACGAACTCAATAAGGTAGTTATCATAGTATGCAATACTTGCATTTTTTATAGAAAAACCACCAGTAGGCATAATAGTAAAAGCATGACAGATTGAATCGAATATTGGCATACCAACAAGAGCAAGAGCTATTATATTTACAAAAGTAATGCCTAGGTAAACAATCCATAACATTTTTGCAGTTTCTCTTAATCTGGGCTTTATTTTGTCAGCTACAGGCCCTGGAACTTCTAATTTAAATAATTGTATTCCGCCTGAACCTAGAATGGGAAGGATGGCTATATAGAATACGACAATACCCATACCCCCAATCCATTGAATAAATGACCTCCAAAACAAAAGACCGTGACTAAGGCTCTCGATACCATTTGGTAAATTTGGTAAAGTAGCCGGATTTCCAATAATACTAGCTCCAGTCGTGGTCACACCAGACATAGACTCAAAAAAAGCATCAGTGAAATTTGGAATAGCACCTGTTAAATAAAATGGCAAAGCACCAGCTAAAGCTGCCGTAATCCAAGAAAAAGTAACTACAGCAAATCCTACTTTATTACTTAAAGATTTATTATTCCTAGTAAAAAACCAAACAGGAGCACCAAGACAGGTACAAATTAGAAATGAATTAATAAAACCAAGTGTGTCTGATTCACTAAAATAAATTGAAATTAAAATAGGTATTAACAATGTAACACCTATTAGAAAAAGCAATGCTCCAAGAACATTTAATATAGGTTTAAAGTTCATGACATAAACATTTTATTGATCTTTATTCTAGCTTCAGGTTTTGCAAATACTAAAGCGATGTCTTCTTCGGTTAATTGACTGTTTCCATGCGCTACGCTGATTTTTCCATGATGATTAATCATACCTATAATGCTATCTTTTGGAATACTCAATCTATTAATAGTTTTTGTAGTTATTTCACTGCCCTCTTCTGGTTGCAATTCAAATGCATCTAGACCAATCTCATGAAAAGCCGCGACCGATGTATCAGAAATATCACTATGAAGTTTTCTTAATATTGAATTCGCTGTTGATAAATTTTTGCTTATAACAGCACCAAAACCTATTTCTTTTATAGTTGGCATATAATCAGTATTAACAACATGAATTATACTTTGCTTTGCTCCCAGGTGGTTTGCTAACATTCCAGAAATTAAATTAGTCTTTTCATTTTCTGTAACTGCAATAAAAGTATCAACTTCTTGTATGTTCTCTGCTTTTAAAAATTCAACATCTGTTCCATCACCATAAACAACCATAACATCTTCTAATTTTGTTGATATATTTCCGGCTTTTGGCCTATCATAATCTATAAGTCTAACATTATAATCTTTTGATATTTGAGCAGCTAATGTTCTTCCAATTTTTGAACCACCAACAATCATAATATTATCTGATACAGAACTAGTTATATTTAATAAGTCAAGCAATCTATCAATATTTTTAGATTTCAAAACAAAGTGAGCGATATCACCTTCACGAAACTTAAAATCCGAGGAAGGCATAATTGATTCGTTATCCCTTAATACAGCAACCACTGTAAATCTAAACCTATCAGTTGTCTTACAAATTTCTGACAAGGTTTTATTATCAAGTAATAGCTTCTTCCATCTATCGATTCTTATACCAACCATGGTCAATCGGCCACCTTCGAAACTTCTAGCTTGAACAGCATAAGGATACCTCATTAATTGAATTATTTCTCGGCAAACCTCGTATTCAGGGTGAATAACCATATCAACACCAAATTTTTCAGGTTTAATTATACTATCTCTTGATGAATATTGCTGATCTCTAAGCCTTGCAATGATTTTATTGGCACCTAGCTCGTGAGATTGTTGAGAAGCAATTAAATTTATCTCATCTACTTTTGTGAGACACAAGACGTAATCAGCATCACATACTTTAGCATCTAATAAAACTTTAGGGCTGGCACCATTGCCTTCAACTACAATAACGTCAAGGTTTTCTGTCGCTCTTTGACACTTTTCTGAATCAATGTCAACTATTGTAATATCATAGTTCTCTTCACTTAGAGCTTTAGCAACATGAAAGCCAACTTCACCTGCACCAATAATTACTACTTTCATTAATTATATACCATCTATACTTATGTTTAAAAAATACATTATTTTACTCAAAATAAAAGCCTTTATTGTCAATCAAAACTCCCTAGTCATTTCAGCACCTAGTCCTAAAAATTTTTTCTCAATTTTCTCGTAGCCTCTATCGATATGGTAAACACGACTAATCTCAGTTTTACCACTAGCTGCTAAAGCAGCAATGATGAGTGAAGCACTAGCTCTAATATCTGTAGACATAACTGGTGCACCCACTAATTTTGTAACACCTCTAATGAATGCAGTATTTTTATCAACCTTTATATTAGCACCTAACCTTGAAAGTTCAGGAATATGACTAAATCTATCGTGATATACCGTATCTGTAACAATCGATGAACTTTCTGACAAAGACATTAATGCAACCCACTGCGCTTGAAGATCGGTTGGAAACCCAGGGTAAACAGCTGTAGTCATATCAACAGATTTTATACTTCTTGGAGATGAGATAGATATCGAGTTCTTATCTATTTGAAGTTTACAGCCTGCATCTGTCAATTTATCTGTAACTCTTTTTAAGTGATCTGGAATAACATTGTTTACTTTTATTGTGCCATTTAAAGCTCCTGCCATAAGAAAAGTACCCGCCTCAATCCTATCAGGTATTATTCTAATATTCGCTGGATGCAAATCCGCCACACCCATAATTGTAAGCATATCAGTTCCAATACCCTCAATATTTGCTCCCATTTCATTTAAGAATTCACATAGTTGAGTAATCTCTGGTTCTTTAGCACAATTATACAATCTAGTTGTACCCTTAGCGCAAACGGCAGCCATAGCTAAATTTCCTGTTGCTCCAACTGATGGAAATTCAAAATGAATATCAGCACCTATTAGCTCATCAGCCTCAGCTAAAATATTTCCGTTTTTCAGATCAAGTTTGGCTCCAAGTTTCTCAAGCCCTTTTAAATGATAATCTACTGGTCTAGGTCCCCAAGCACAACCACCCGGAAGAGAAACTTGAACTCGACCAAACCTAGAGATTAAAGGACCTAAAACGTAAAAAGAAGCTCTCATTGTTTTAACTAAGTCATAGGGTGCTTCGGGATTATTTACGTTAGATGAATCAATCTCTAAGCTATTATCTCTGAATGATGTCTCGGAACCGACGATATCAAGGAGCTTCATCATAGTCCTAGTGTCTTTTAAATCTGGAACATTGGATATCCTAAATTTACCGGGGCATAATAAAGTTGCCGCCATGATTGGTAAAACGGCATTCTTTGCACCGCTTATTACGACTTCACCACTTAGCTCTTTTCCACCTTTAATAAGAATTTTTTCCATATTTATAAAGTTACCTCATCACCAATGAATAAATTTTTTATAATAGCACTGCTTATCTTACCTTTTAAATATTCAGCTTTAACCAAAGTAGAATTTGAATTTATTACAGACTTTGATATATGCAAATGATTATCAGCCTGCATAGCAATTTGAGGAAGATGAGTAATACATATTATTTGTTTGTGTTTCGATAATTGTTTTAAATGGTTAGATACTTTTTTTGCTGTTTCACCAGATATGCCGGTATCAATCTCATCAAAAATTAATGTAGCTACAGGATTTTTATCCTGGAATACAGTTTTTATTGCAAGCATTATTCGTGACATTTCACCTCCTGATGCAATTTTTGCCATAGGCTTTAGAGGCTCTCCAGGATTAGACGATAAAAGAAATTCTATATGGTCTATGCCTTTAGAAGTATATCTTACAGAAACTCCTTCACTTTTTATGAAACTATCATCATCTTTAATACTTGAAACATTAATTTTAAACTTTGCATGAGGCATGTTTAAGACACCCAACGAGCTTTCAATCAAGGATGCTAATATTTTTGTTTTTGAAGACCGAATCTTTGAAAGAAGATGAGCTTTTTCAAAATAAGCTTGCTCTAGATTTTGAATTTCATTTTTTAGTTCAGTGTTTGATTTTGAGATAGAAAAAAGACTATCGAGTTCTTTTTTAATCTGCTTTTTATATTCCAATACAGAACTTATAGAACCACCGTATTTCCGCTTCAAACTTTCGACTACGCCAATTCTTTCTCCAATTTGCGGTAATTTAGATTTATCGAACTCACCTTCTGAAAGCCTACCTTCAATATCTATTCCGACCTCTTGCAGTTGTAAAATTATAGATTTTATTGTACTAGAAATATCACCTGTAGATTTATCATATTTAACTAATTGGTTTATTTCGCCCAAAATGTTTGTGAGATGCGATATCATACCATTATCATAATCATTTAAAGCATTTTGGACTACATTAAAGGTGTTTATTAGTTTTTCTTGGTTATTTAATTTTCTATATTCCTCGTGAAGCATTATATCTTCATCATTTTTTAAATCTGAAAGCTCAATTTCATTTAACTGAAAATTGAGTAATTCTTTTTTTTCAGCATACATTAATAAATTTTTATCAAGGTCTTTTAAGATTTTTTTATTTTTTTCAAGCTTATCATACACATCTTTTATTTCAGTTAAGAGATGCTGATTATTACAATAGTAGTCTAAATAATCTATATGACTTTCACTTTTCAAAATTAATTGCTGATCATTTTGGCCATGAAATTCAACTTGATAACCAAAATCTTTTTTCAAACCAATAATACTTTTTGCAGAACCATTTAAATAAGATTTAGTGCGACCGTTTTTACTAATGATTTTCCTATAAATTTTATTATCAAAATTCAATTCAACGGCACTTTGAGTAGAACCAGATTTCACCATTGTCTTAGACGTTTTTCCATTAACGACAGTAGAAATAGCCTCAAGAATAATTGACTTTCCTGACCCTGTTTCTCCAGTGATGACAGTTAATCCTGGGAAAAAGTCAATCACTACTTCTTCAATAATTGCGAAATCTTTAATTAGAAGACGATTAATCATAACGATATGATTTAAATACGAATTTGACAATGAAGACACTAAATATTAATCCAACAACATCAGCGATAACATCAAAAATACTTGAGCTTCTACCAAAGACTGTAGATTGATAAAGTTCGTCTATGAAACTATAAAATACACCTGCTATTAAGCCAGCAGAAATAGGATATTTTGATGCACCCGAAAACATGTAGATAAGAAAGATCCCTAATAGACAGTATTCAACAAAATGAATTAATTTATCAAAAGTAAAAATATACGAATGCGGTATACTGCTTCCTTCAATTGAAGATAAAATAATCATTAAAAAAAGAAAAAAAACAGTCAGTATACTGAATTTTTGAGAATTCATTAATATTCTTCAACCTCTATACTAATTAAAGAAACTAATATTTTTTCATTCATAATATTTATAATACTATTCATTGATAAAAATCGCAAAAGCGACGGCTTGATTGTTTGTGTGGGAAATAGAAATTTTTATGTTCTTTTTCTTAAAACCATTTATAAAAACTTCAGGGATTCCATTTTCATCATTTAGTATAGTTATTGAAATGAAGCTTATATTTTTATTTTCTCCGCTTGAGTATATTGACTTCATTACTGCTTCTTTAGCTGCAAATTTTCCAGCATAATGAATGTGCGAATTGTATTTTGAATTGCAATAAGATTGTTCATTTTTGGAAAAAATTTTATCTAAAAATCTATTCTTATATTTATCCGATGAAATTTTAATCCTATCAACATCGACGATGTCAACTCCGGTAAAAAAGTTAGACAACTTTATTAACTTCTCTAATTATTGAAGTAAGCTGAGAAATATCATTTATGTCCCAATCAGCACCAGAGTTTTTAGTGCCAAAGGTATCTCCATAAACAGCAAAAGCAGTTCGCATGCCAATTTTTTTTGCTCCGACAACGTCTCTTTCAGGCCAATCGCCAATCATTAAACTAGATTTCGGTTCAAGATTTAATTTTTTCAAAGCCATTTCAAATGGTACAGATGAAGGTTTTCTTTCTCCAGAATCATCGAATGTAATAACAGCATCAAAAAAATGATGTAAGTTTAAATAATATATTCGCATCCAAGCTTCACGACTCGGAGCATCTGAGACAACTGCAAGCTTCACCCCTAACTTTGTGAGGTCAATTAAGGTTCTGTTTACATTTGGGTAAGCCAATAAATTTGCTTCTCGTGCGCGCCTGTAAGCGACAACACCAGCAGCAAGATACTTATTATCAACATACCCTATTTTTTTCTCTAAGAAAACATCAAAAACTTTTTGATTTTCCCAACCTATTTTCTCATAAAGTGCAATAATGTCATCAAAAGACTTTGATTCATTTATAACCATACCTGCTTCAATCATACCGCGAATGGCAGACTTAACAGCTACTTGCTTCATTTTCATAAAATCAAGCAATGTATTATCTAAATCAAAGATAACTCCTTTAATTGGTATATTATTTGAAAGACTCATTTTTGATATTTTGTCGGATTATTTATCTCATCAATTTTTCTCTGAGCAAGCTTTCGCCAATCTCTATCTTTATTTGCTTCCTCAAAATATTTTAACGCTCTTGTTTTTTTACCACTTTTAAATTCTGCCACTCCTTTTTCATACCATCCACCTCCGAACTTTGACTTAAGATCTATACATTTTTGAGCGGAAATTGATGCTTCTTTAAATCTTTCAGTAGAATTAAGTGATGAGGCATATCTAAACCAAGTATCATAATTTTTTTCATCATATTCAGTAGATTTTTTAAACTGTTCAGAGGCTTCAACAAATAATTCTTGTTCAGCATAAACCACACCCAACCTTAAATAGGCATCTGAATAAGTGGGGTCAATTTGAATAGCAGTCAATAATATATTCTTTGCTTCTTCATATTCTTTTCTAATCAATCTTATATTGCCAAGATTGCTGTAAGCTTTTGTATAACCAGGGTTTAGCTCAATTGCTTTTTCATATTTTATAATAGCAGAATCTAAATTATTATCTACTTCGTAAGCAGTACCTAATGTAAACCAAGCCTTATGAAAATCAGGTTTTATCTTAATAGCCTTATTAAAGTATGAAATTGCCTCTTCGGAGTTTCCAATTTTTTTCTCTAATACACCAAGCTGATAAAAAGCTAAATAAAAGCCTAAATCATACTTAATTGCTTTTTGATAGTAATTAGTAGCTTTATCTAAATCACCTCTTTTGTAAGCCTTATTTCCATTGTTTAATAACTGTTTAGTAACGTTATTTAGGCCTTTCCTTGCCTTCATATGGTCAGGATAAATTTTTAAGGCCTCACTAAAGTGGTAAGCGGCTCCTTCGATATCTTTCTGTCTAAATTTTGTAAGTCCCATATAAAACTGAGTTTCTGGAAAATAAGGATATTTATCAGCTATTGATTGATATTCTTGCATTGCTATTTCAAATTGACCTTGCTGAACATTACGTTTACCATTTTGGATCTTAGTTCTTATATCATTCAAATCATTCCACCAAGATCTAAATTCTTCGTCCATTTGAACAGCTTTTGTTGCAGAAGCATTTGCTTTATTTAAGTCACCTTTTCGAAGAAACAGTTCTGATAATCCTATGTGAGCTGGCGCAAAAGAAGGGTCTACTTTAAGAGATTCTTTTAATAACGAATCAGCCTTATTTAATTCACCAGAAGCCATTTTTTGATTAGCTTGGATAAGCAACTGTTCTGGGTCTTGAGCCAAGGCCAAGAATGGTATTATTGATACTAAATATATTAAAACCCTACACATCTTAATTCTTCCTTTTAAAGTTTATAATTATTTGCGAATACGTTTATTGACGTTACTCAAAGCTTTTTGAGCTTTATTGTAATTTGGGTATAAATCTATTGATTGTTTAAAAAACTTAGCTGCTTCTTCAAATGATTTTTGTTTGTAATTAGCCAAACCTAATAAATACAAAGGCTCAGGGTATCTAGGATATTTTCTTGATAAGCTAGAGAATATTTCTATTGCGCTCTTATAATTTTTTTTATGGACATTCGAGGTACCTGTCTTAATTTTTGTTCTAAAATTATTTATTTCATCCCACCAGGATCTAAAGTCCTCATCAATTCTGACCGCTAAGTTTGCATGCTCAGTCGCTTTGTTTATATTTGCACGACATAACCAAATTTTTGAAAAGGATACATATCCAGGAGCATATGAAGGATCTATTGATAGAATTTTATTTAATTTAGCCTCAGCTTCATTTATTTCATTTCTTTCTATATGCGTATTAATTTTTATTATTTCTAACTCTATGTTTTGAGAATATAAATTCGTAAAAAATAGAAGGACTAAAAAGAATTGAATAATTGATTTATACATTAATCATTGACTATATAATTATAATGAATTTTATAAATATCTACTTTTTCTTGATTTTGGAAACTTGAGTGGATAGTGATTCTAATTTTGAACTTACACCGTTTACACTATTTTCAATTCCATTAATATTACCATTAATAACAGCTATTGCTTTATTTATAGCTTCGATAGATGCTTTGAGTTCTGTGATATAGATTTCTAAATCGCTATCGATATCATCAACTTTTGTATCAATTTTTTTAATCTTTCTATTAGCATTATAAAGACTATCATTAAAAGTATCATTAATGTCCGTTACAGATTTTTTATTTTGTTTCCATAATAGCTCCATAGTGCTTACCAATTCATTTTGTGAAACCTTCAAAGAATCATGAAGAGCATCAATCTTCTCTTCAAAGGAATTTCCTAATTCAATAATAGCATTATGGTTTGCATTTATAGATTCTTGATTAAGACCGATTGATCCTCTGTTCTCCTTAATTGATCGATTTATGAACTCGAATGATTTTTCTACTCTTTGAACTTCGCGATATAAATTAGCTACAGAACCAGACATAATATCTATTTGACTTTTGTTATTTATAATTTCATTTGATACACCATCAATATCATCCATCATATTAGCTGTCGAACCAGATAACACATAAGTTTGATTTATATTTTTCGCTAAATTATTCTCAGCAATTGCCAAGCCATTATTGATATTAGAAATAGTATCGCCTACTAAGCCAATATTTTGCCTATTTAATGATATATCAACCTCATGCTCAACTATATCATGAGTAATTTCAAGCAATTGTTTTGTTTTTTCTTGTTCCTTAGTATGAAGCCGCAATAAATCTGCTTCAAATTCTTGTTGTAAAATCTCAACTCCTCTATATATTTGGTATAGATTTTCGATATTATTCTGCAGAGAGTCTTTCCATGAAACTGTTTTCCCTGATAAGCTTTCAACATACCGTCTAACGAATTCTATCTGATCAGACATATAGGTTAAATCACCTTTTTTTGCTAGATCTTCTCTTCCGATAATATCCTCAGGTTTTATTTGAATAAAGCCCATATCGGTTTTAAGAAAAATTTTATTAGGCTTTTCATGAGTAATAGTACCTTGTATAATAGACCCATCTCTTAAAAAAAGGATAGTTGTATTCTGGGAAAACCCCAAAGTAGTCAAAACAATTATTAGCGATACAATGATTTTATTCATTTTTATTATTGAAACCATAAAGATTAGATTTTAAATCTACTCTTAAGTAATGAAAATGGCAAAGAGGAACAAACAGAAAAATTAATTATAATTTTAAAAAAAATGTGCCGAAAGCCGGACTCGAACCGGCACGAGGTTACCCTCACAGCCCCCTCAAGACTGCGTGTCTACCAGTTCCACCACTTCGGCATAGTATTGATAATTATTTTTATTAAGTATTTTACTCTAAATCTAATACAGGCTGTTTTTCTTCAAGCTGAGGAGAGTTTTGCTCTACAGGTATAGGGTTTTCTTCAGCAGCTTTCTTTACTAATGAGGAGCTACTATCCTCATTTGGACCACTCATTATGCTTATTAAAATCGCTAAGCCAATAAATATTGCGGCTAACCATCCAGTAATTTTACTTAGGACATTACCTGCACCTTGACCGCCAAGAATTGAGCTAGCAGCTTGACCGCCAAAAGTTCCAGAGAGACCGCCCCCCTGACTTGCTTGCATCAAAACTAACGATACTAGCAAAATACTAACAATAGTGTGTACTACAATTAAAAATCCAATCATTTAAAAAATACTCCTAAATTTTGTCAACAATATTAATGATTTCTACAAATTTATCAACATCTAAACTCGCACCACCAATTAGAAAGCCATTAACAGCATGAGCATTAATTAACTCATCTGCATTACCAGAATTTACTGAACCACCATAAATAATTGGAACATTATTACTTTCTGATTCAGAGGATAAATCTTTCAAAGTAGTTCGTATAAAAGAGTGAATTTCGCTAACTTTTTCAACAGAAGCTGTCAAACCTGTACCAATTGCCCATACTGGCTCATACGCAATTATTATATTATTTAATGAATTTACATCATTCAGTCCCAATTTCAATTGACGCCGAACTGTCTGTTTTGCTAACCCTTTATTTAATTCATCTATCGTTTCCCCAACGCACAAAATAGGCTTCATACCATCACTTAAAACCTTAGATACTTTTTTACCAATGTCATTATTTTTTTCATGAAAAATTGATCTTCTTTCTGAATGCCCTAAAATAACATATTCAACATTGCAATTAAGCAACATAGATGTTGATATTTCTCCAGTGAAAGCACCACTATCTTCAAAGTGACAGTTTTGTGCTCCTAAATGGAATTTAGTAGATATGACCAAGCTGCTCAAGCCAGTAAATGGCGGGCATACTATTACATCCACACTACTTTTAGAACCTAATTTTTCAACCATCTTTTCAGAAAATATTTTCCCCTCAGATGGCGTTTTATTCATTTTCCAATTACCTGCGACTATAGGATTAATCATACTTTTTATATCTCCAATTTATTTATTGCTTTTAATTGATTTCCTGACATTAGCTCTAAAGAAGATCCACCACCTGTTGAAACATGAGAGATTTTTTCTTCAAGTTTAAAATGCCTGAGTGCAGATGCTGTATCTCCGCCACCAGCAATAACAGTTGAATCAGCCAATACTATTTGAACTAACTTTTCTGCAATCAATTTAGTACCATTTTCAAAAAACTTATTTTCAAAAACACCCATCGGACCGTTCCATAATACTGTTTTAGCTGAGGTTAATATGTTAGAATATTTTTCTATAGTTTTAGGTCCTATATCTAGCCCCATCATACCATCAGGTATATCACGAACACTAATTACACTTCCATTTGAAGATGCGTTTATATTATCAGAACAAACAACATCGTTCGGTAGAATTATTTTTTTTCCGCTTTTCCTTGCCGTTTCCAAAATGTTCTTAGCTTGACTTATCATTTTTGATTCCACTAGAGAGCTACCAACATTGTAGCCCATGGCTTTCAAAAATGTAAATGCCATTCCACCTCCAACGATAATTGAATCAGCTTGATGCACATATCTGTCTATTAGTTCTAATTTGGTTGATACTTTTGCACCTCCTAGAATTAAGACTAGAGGTTTTTTAGGTTTATTAATAGCGTCCCTTAAATACTTCATTTCTCTTTCAAACAAATATCCTATACCGAAGTTTTTGAAATTGTCAACAACACCGTGATTGGACGCATGCTCTCTATGCGCGGTACCAAAAGCATCGTTAATATAGAGCCTTCCATGTTTTGAAAGCTTGTTAGAGAATACGGAATCATTCTGAATTTCTTCATTGTAGAATCTCAAATTTTCAAGTAAATGCACTTCGCCGGGTTTTAAAGACAATGAAGTGTCGATTGCATCTTGAGAAATACAGTCTTTAGAAAATTTTATTGGCAGTTCGAGTAATGATGCAAGATGCTCGCCAATCGGAATTAAGCTTAAGTCGTCGCTGTAAATTCCTTCTGGCCTTCCTAAATGCGACATTATTACAACGGAAGCACCTTCTTTCAAACAATAATTAATTGTAGGTAGACATGCTTTAATTCTGAAGTCATCTTGAATGATACCATTTATGATTGGAACATTTAAATCCAATCTGACTAAAATAGTTTGTCCTTTTATATCAAAAGACTTTAGAGGTCTTAGCATTATTAAGTAGTATAAATTTAGAGTTTAACTTGGCTAGAAAGTATTATAGTATTGTATATGTTGATTAAATTAAGCTTTATTTTAGTTAATTATATCACTACAAAACAATGTATAAGGTTTAAAGTGGAATTAAACATACAAAAATTAAAATTATTCATCTTTTGAAAGAAAACTCTTTCAATATTAGTCATAGCGATAATTTTAATGAGCTGATGGTACACAGAGTTCATGAAATTCTATTAGTCGCTAGCCCGTATGATGCTTTTATACTTGAAGAGGATGGCGGATTGACTGAACAAATTATGACAGAATACATCGGGATGAATTTTAATTATGCTCCTAGAGTGACTAGATCCTCTACGGCAGCTTCAGCAATGAACGATTTATCAAAAAATAATTTTGATTTAGTAATTGTTATGCTAAGAATTGAAGATACTGATCCGATTTCACTTGGCAAGTCTATAAAAAAGAAATATCCGAATATGCCAGTAATCTTACTAGCTTTTGATGAAACAGAAATAAAACAATTCACTCCACGAATTTCACCGAGTTCAATTAACAGAATCTTTATATGGTCAGGTGACGCTTCCGTTTTTCCAGCAATCATTAAATATGTTGAAGATAGGAAAAATGCTGAAAAAGATATTATTCAAGGTAATGTGCGCGCAATAATTCTTATTGAAGACTCCCCTCGAATGTATTCAATACTGCTTCCACTTATTTATCGGGAGATAGTTTCTCTTACAAAAACCCTTATGAAAAAAACTTTTAGTTCTACTTATAAATCAATGCACTTAAGAGGAAGAATCAAAGTATTACTTACACCAAATTTTGAAACTGCTGAAAAATTTTCGAATAAATATGGCGATAATATTGTTGGAATAATATCAGATGTTAAATTTTTGAATAATGGAAAAAAAGACTCAAAAGCTGGAGCTAGATTTGCAAAATCTATCAGAGAAAAGCATCCGTCGATGCCGATAATGCTACAATCAACAGATAATTCTAATAGAAAATTAGCGAAAGAGTTAGGAACTGATTTTTTACATAAAGAGTCTAACACACTTTTAAATGATTTAAGAAATTTCATGCTAATCAATTTTGGATTTGGTGATTTTATTTTTAAGGATAATCAAGGTAATGGATTACTAAAAGCAACGAACATTGAAGATCTAATTGAAGGCATAAAAACAGTGCCAATAGCAACCATTATTTTACATGGTAAAAGCAACCACTTTTCAAATTGGGTTGCTGCTAGATCCAATTTTGATTTAGCAACACAACTTAGAAAGATTAATGTTCAAAAATTTTCTAACAAAGAAGATATAAGAGCCATGATTATTGAAGAAATCAATAATTTAAAGCAACAACATAAGTTTGGTGAAGTATCTGACTTTTCTCCTGAAAATGGTAAAAGTTCTAGGTTCTATAAAATGTGCGGAGGGTCTTTAGGTGGTAAGGCACGCGGTTTAGCATTTGCGAAAGATATGATAATTCAGTCAGGCATAAATAATAAATTCAAAAACATAAATGTAAAAATTCCAAAGACAGCAATAATCGGCACAGAAGAATTTGATCGTTTTATGAAAGATAATAAACTTTGGGATAATGCCTTAAAGGCTAATAATAATAAAGATGTTGAGACAATGTTTTTGAAAAGCCGGTTGTCTATGGAGCTAACACTTAAGGTAGAAGCATTTTTAAAAAATTGTAATTATCCTCTAGCCGTCAGGTCCTCTAGTCTGTTAGAAGACTCACAATACCAACCTCTATCTGGGGCATATTCAACATTTATGTTACCAAATAACCAAGCAATATTTAAAGACCGTATAAATCAATTAATTGATGCAATAAAATTAGTTTTCGCATCAATATTTTATATTGAATCAAAATCATATTTTGCGAATAGTGCACATCGAACAGAAGAAGAAAAAATGGCAGTGATTTTAATGGAAATTGCTGGGCAAGAATACGCTGGGGGGAGATTTTACCCAACATTTAGTGGCGTATTAAAGAGTATAAATTTTTATCCCGTTTCATATATGAAGAGAGATGAAGGAGTATGCTATTTAGCGCTTGGTTTTGGTAAAACTATTGTAGACGGCGGAAAATGCCTTGGCATCTCTCCAAAATACCCTGCCATCAAACCTCAGTTTTCAACAATAAAATCAACCTTAGTAAATTCCCAATCAAGTTTTTATTCACTCGAAATGGATGGCGCCAATTTTAAATTAAAAAATGACTTGAAGCTTCTTAACCTTTCAAAAGCTGAAATAGACAAGTCATTAGACTGGCTAGGAGGAGTTATCACTTCAGATGATAACATTCTTAGAAATTCTTTATCTTATAAGGGAACAAGGGTAGTTAATTTTTCTCCAATTCTTGATTGGAAGATTATACCTTTATGTGAGATACTAAATGAATTACTTATACTTGGGAAACAAGCTCTCGGATGCCCAGTTGAAATAGAGTTTGCTGTAAATATGCGAAAAAATGAACCTTCTGAATTTTACTTATTACAAATAAAACCCATGCTGATATCAACAAATAAGGCTATTGACGAAGAAAGCTTCAGAAAAAGAGATATTTTTGCATCTAGTCACATAACATTAGGAAATGGTTCGACGAACCAAATAAAAGATTTATTATACTTATCTCCCGATAAGTACGATCCTTCAAAATCGCTTGATATAGCTAAAGAAATAGAATTTTTTAATAATAAAATGGGAAAAAACAGGCCTTATATTCTTGTTGGCCCTGGTAGGTGGGGTTCTTCAGACCCATGGTTGGGCGTACCAATAAATTGGCAACAAATATCAAATACAAAAATGATTTTAGAGCTAGGACATCAAGATTTTCCAGTTGACCCATCATTTGGTAGTCATTTTTTCCAAAATATTATTAGCCTTCATATTGGCTATTTAACTATTGACCACAAAAATAAAAATGATTTTCTAAATTCAAAATGGCTAGAAAAAAATCATCCTAAAGAAGAGAAAAATTATATTAGCTGGTATCAATTTAAAGAGCCATTCCGCTCTATTATAGATGGACTATCTGGAACAGGAAAGGTAATAATTCCTAAACCAGAAACGATAGAGATAATGGACGAAGAAGATTCCTCTGGAATCTAGAAATTTAGACCACACCCTGATCAATCATTGCATCAGCAACTTTTATAAAACCCGCTATGTTGGCACCTTTAACATAATCCACATGGCTTTTATTTTCTCCATTCTCTACACATGAAGTATGAATACTCTTCATAATACCAAGTAGTTTTTGATCTACTTCATCCCTATCCCATTTTATACGCATACTATTTTGACTCATTTCTAATCCAGATACAGCTACACCACCAGCATTTGCAGCCTTTCCAGGGCCAAATAGTATCTTTGATTCCTGGAATATATTTACAGCATCAGGGTCAGATGGCATATTTGCACCTTCACTTAATGCTATTAGACCGTTACTTATTAATTCTTTGGCATCTTTGCCGTCTATCTCATTTTGGGTTGCACAAGGTAAGGCAACATCGCATTTTATACCCCAGGGACGATTTCCTTCGTAATATTCACAACCAAACTCATCAGCATATTCTTTAATCCTACCTCTTTTATTATTTTTTAAATCTATAACCCAATTTAATTTTTCTTCATTTACCCCATCCTGGTCAAAAATAAAACCTGAAGAATCTGATAGTGTGACTACTTTGCCACCAAGATGCATTACTTTTTCAGTTGCATATTGCGCGACATTTCCTGAGCCAGAAACAACTACAGTTTTGCCTTCAATTGTTTTGTTACAGTTTTTTAGCATTTCTTCAACAAAATAAACACATCCATAACCAGTAGCTTCCGGCCTAATTAAACTACCTCCCCAATTGAGACCTTTACCTGTTAATACGCCAGAAAACTCGTTTTTAATTCTTTTATACTGTCCAAACATGTAACCTATTTCTCTTCCTCCTACTCCTATATCACCTGCAGGAACATCTGTATTTGGACCAATGTGTTTTGAAAGTTCAGTCATAAAACTTTGGCAAAAACTCATGACTTCATTATCTGATTTTCCCTTGGGATCAAAGTCAGAACCCCCTTTGCCTCCACCCATGGGCAGTGTTGTAAGACTATTTTTAAAAACTTGCTCAAATCCCAAAAATTTTAATATACTGAGATTTACAGATGGGTGAAAACGGAGCCCACCTTTATATGGCCCTATCGCTGAATTAAATTCAACTCTATATCCACGATTTACATTCACTGAGCCTCTATCATCTCGCCAGGGAACTCTAAATGTTATAACTCTTTCAGGTTCTATTAACCTATCTAAAACACCTGAATGTAAATAATTTTTATTTGAATCTAAAAAACCCCATAATGATTCTACAACCTCATGAACAGCCTGATGAAACTCTAACTCATTTGGGTCTTTATGTTTTACATTACCCATAAAATCTTCAATTGATGAATACATATTATTACTCCTAATTTTCTAAAATATCATAAAATTTACTATGCATTTATGGCTTCAAATAATCAATTTTTTGTTTTTCTATCATTAGTTTTTTTAAATATAGATAATTAATATCACTGTCAGCTATCAGTATTTTAATGGCGGAGTAGCTCAGTTGGTTAGAGCATCGGAATCATAATCCGGGTGTCGGGGGTTCGAATCCCTCCTCCGCTACATTAACAATTTTACCTAAAACTATGATAAAAATCTTGGGCTTTTTTTTCAATCTAGTAAAATCAAATATTATAACCATTCTTTTAGTATCGTCTCTTTACGCACAGAGAAATTTGACGATCTTTGGTGGGGTTAATTCTTCACAAATTAAATACAATGATAACACTATTAATGATCGTATCAATATAAACTCTCGAAGTGGGTTTAACATTGGCTTTGAATATCCAATTAGTCGATTTATTGCTGGGGCTAGTTACCTTCAAAGAGGTTCTAAATTAGAGGACAATACACTACTAAATATTGGTGGTGTAGATTACAAAATTAATATCGACGGCTATGAGGTTTTTAATTATTTATCTGCTCATATCTACTACCCGATATCACATACTAGCAAGATTAATTCTTTTATGGGTTTACAATTTGGTAGCTCCCTAGGAGGAATTTCACTTACAAAGTTAAAGTTTACAGACTATAATAGTAGCCAGTCAGATGAACTTAAGCTTAAGCCCAAAGATTTTGATATTGATGTTGGTTTCCACATTGGCGCAGACTATATGCTAAATAATAATTTTGGATTCAGAGCCTCTTACTTTTTAGGAATGACAGATGTGAAAAAAACATTAATAGATTCTCTTGATTATAAAAATAATACTTTCAATATGTCAGCTATATATAAGGTTAAAAAAAGAACAAAAAAGAAGGCTGAAGATAATAAAGAGGCTCGACAGATTGACACAGATTCCAAACTACTTTTGCCTGAGAATGTAGTCAAGCTTCAACTAGAAAATAGATTTGGTTCAACAATTAGTCAGCAATCAAGACTTACACTAGGATATGGTATAAAAGACTTTTTAACTATTGAAATTTCAAATAGCAATTTTTTAAACACATCTGACCTTTCTTTTAGAACAAATTATTTAAATAGATTAATTAAAAATTTAAACTATCCGATAAATATTATTTATGAATCTGTAATCAGCACGCATCCTGGCAAACCTGTAATTTTTGATGACTACGATAAACTCAGTTTTTTAAATCAAATTATTTTTGAATATAAATCAAAACAAAACATAATATTTTCATTAGCTCCTACTTTTATTCATGTAAACTTAGTTGATACAAAATTAAAGCCTAAAGGCTACCCGTGGGATATTTGGTTTGCCCAATCAGGGTTGCATTGGTTTTATAGAGACAATATTCAGTTTTATGGTAATTTATCGAACCAAATCACAGAAAAAGAACTTTCATCTGGAGTAAAAACTGGCTTTAAGACGGGAATTCAGTATTCTATTAATTCAATAGAAATTGATTTATCTATTTCAAATTTACATCATTTACATAGAACAGCAATTGCTGAGGATATTGGCATTGACGATCATGATCAAAAATTAAGATTTGGTTTCCAAGTTAATAAAACATTTAAATAATTAATATGATTCTAAAAATTCAAATAATAAAACTAAGTGTATTAATGCTCGCTCTTACTTTCTTGCATTCTTGTAAATGGCGTATTGAAGATAAACCCGGTTACTGAGTAATAACATTCCCCCAGGATGGGGCAACATGTAATGAAATTGTAACATTAGGTATTGATGCCAGTGATCCTGATGGTATATGCGGCGTTGAAATAAATATTAATGATTTAAAAATAGATATACCTTTAAGCGAGATATTAGGAAATATCAACAATGAACCAGTTAAAATAAGCTTGAATACTAACGAACTTCCGGATGGGCCAGTCTCACTATCGGTAAGTATTTGTGATTGTGATGATAATTGTACTGAGAGTCCTCCCGTTGACTATACTATTGATAATACTTTATCTATTCCAGATACAATTGAGATTGAATCCGTAGTATTTAATAATGCTGGATTTGATATTTCTTGGGAAGAATCAAATGCTACAGATTTTAATCAGTATGACCTTTATCACTCAACAGTAGCAAATGAAAGTGACTATTCACTCATCTTTAGCACCAACGATGTAAAAAGCATAACTTATTTTTTAGAAGATGTAGATCCTTTGATTCTAAACTATTTCTACATAACTGTTTCAGACTCATTTAATTATTCCTCAAAAAGCAGTGTTTTTATATCTTCTTTAGACCCAAAACCATTACCCATCAATATCACATCAATTATATATGATGAAGAATCAATGCAAGTATTTTGGAATGAGTCACCTGATTCAGATTTCTTAAAATATGAACTATATTCTGGAATTAATGATACTTCAAATAATACTCTTATTGATAGTGTCTTTATTAAATCTGTTTCTAGTTATTCTATCGATGACTTTGATCCACATGTAAGTAATTATTTCAGAATAATTGTTTATGATACTCTTAATCAGAGTACAAAAGGTGGTTATATGTCAAATACTGTAAGACCTATACCTCAATCAGTTTCATTAGATTCGATCGACTCTTTTGGTAATGAGCTCACAATAAAATGGTCAGGCTATCAATCATCAGATTTTAAGAGCTATAAACTTTACAGATCTCTAGATGCTAGCATGAGTGATAAAGTAGCTATTTACACTTCGTATAGTAGCCAAGATACAAGCTATTTGTTTATTGAAAATGATTATGGGACGACCTATTACTTTATGGTTTCGATAATTGATGATTGGGAATATGAGGTATTTAGCAATATGCAATCAGCTACACCAATATACTTTACATTTTTACAAAGTTATGGTTCCGATGCTGAATCGATTGGCGGCTTCTATGGCATCCAAACAACTGCTGAAGATTATAGAATCATTGCAAAGGATAATAGTGATATTGTGTTAAAAAGTGTTAATAGGTATGGAATATTAACTTCATCTACCTATTACAATTATAGCCAAGACGAGACGCCTGTAAAAATAATTGAGACACAGGATAATGATGGATATGTTTTTGTATCAACAATAGTTAACAATAATCAAGATACTGATATAAGAATAACAAAAACGATGCAAGATGGTACTCAACTATGGAATTCAATCATTGGGTACGATTCAGAAGGAGAGAATCTTGCGTATGGTCTTGATAAGGTTAACGACATAATATTATCATCTGAAAATGGATATATTATCGTTGGGCAGTATCATGCACAACACCCAGATATATTAATTTTAGAAATTAATCAATTAGGTAATATTGACAATCAGTATAACATTTCAATTGCCCCACAATCACAAAGAACTATAGAAAATGGGAAATCTATAATTGAAGTAGATAATGGTTACGTAATTCTTGCATCATTAGCTCAATCCTCTTCTAACGCTCCATCAAATATTTTATTATCACAATTCGACACCAATATATCTAGCAACGGTGATACACTTTGGACAAAAACTTGGGATTTGGACATATATGATTATCCAAAAAGATTAATTCATTCATCTGATGGAAGCTATACTTTTTGTGGATATTCGTCTGATAATAATAACCAAGAAAGTGGTAATTCTTGGATTATTAATACAAACACTAATGGTGAACAAAACTTTTTAACATCAATACCTGGAAATAATTTCGCATTAGATATGATTGAAAATCACATGGGAAATTATATTGTTGTTGGAAAAAATCTAAACAATAATAATTATCAAGGCTGGTTGACTTGTTATGATGCTCAGGGTAATCAACTTTGGGAAAAACTGTATGGTAGTGAAAGCGTAGACGTTTTTAAAAGTATTAATCAAACGAAAGATAACGGATATATAGTAACTGGGGAAACTAGCTTAAATGGAATAAGTAAAATCTTACATTTAAAAACAGACCCTAATGGGGATATTCAGTAATATATTATTTCGCTAAAAAATTATTTATGTAAACAAGAAGCACCAATGATGCCTGCCTCACCATCAGGTAATTCAGATAAAAGTATTTTTATATTATTTTTTTGAAAGCTTAATAGATTAGCATCCATTGACTGTTTTGCAAATTTAAGTATTCGATGTTTTGCATTACTTAATCCTCCATAAAATATAAACGCTTCAGGAGAAAGAATTGTGGAAGCTTGAGCAAGACCTTGGCCGAGTATATTACCCGTAAACTCATAGATTTCTTGAATTATATTTACTCCAGCGTCAAATGCTTCATCCATCTTTTTTCCATCAAAATTATTTACTTGCAGATTTAATAATGTTTTATCGTTTGGATAGCGAGATAAATAATCATCAATCGTGTGTTTTAACCCCTTCGCAGAAACATACATTTCCAAACATCCTTGCCTTCCACACTCACAAATACGACCTTTCGGGTCAATGATAATATGACCTAATTCCCCAGCAAAACCATCATGACCGTAAAACACCTTACCTTCAATAATTAATCCGCTACCTAAACCAGTACCAAGAGTAACAACTACAGCATTTTTCATTTCTTTTGCAACTCCAAAAGATTTTTCTCCCAAGGCTGCAGCATTTGCGTCATTTGTAATTTTTACAGGGATATCATAATATTTTTTTACAAACTTAACTAAATCTAAATTTTGCCATTTCTGACCTAAGTTTGGTGGATCTTTAACCATGCCTGTGAAATAGTTACCATTAGGAACACCAATGCCTATGTTTTTAAAGAAGTATCGATTATCAAGTTCTTTTGTCCAAACCTTATTTCTTTCAAAAATTTTATCAAATAAATGGACAGGATTTTGATCTGCATTTGTCAAAATTGAATCTTTCTTTAATATAAGACCATCGTGTGATATAGCACCAAATACAGTGTTTGTACCTCCAATGTCAATGCCAAGGGAATAGTAACTATTTTTCAAAATTATAAATTAAGTATAGAGTAATAGAGCTTAATGAAGAGTCAAAGAGGTAAAATTATGCAGCTATTAATCGGTGACTCCTTGCCTAATCTCTAAATCTACTATTGGAGCTTGATTAGGTTCTTTCTCAATCTTGACTGTTTTAGTAATAACTGTAGCCATGCCATAATTATCGGAAACAGTCAGTTCAAAAGTGTATTCTCCAGGCGTGCCTTCAAATGAAACAATACCAGAACTAGAATTTGGTCTTAATCGAATTTTATTACCACTCAACTGTTTCCATCCATACCTTATTCGGTCACCTTGGTCCGGGTCAAAAGAACTCGTGGCATCAAGAATCATTGGATAGGTATTTGTTTCGGGTTTACCATCATGAGGAATTTGTACTTTAAATTTTGTTTTTTCCTCTTTTTCAATTCCTTCTAATTCTTCTAATTGATCTTGTTTTTGTTGTTGCTGAGCAAGTTTTAATTTAATTCTATTCTTGTACACTTTTTCTCTCATTTGGCGTTCATACTCTCTCCAACCAAATAAGCCACAGCCTACTAAAACAATGAGAAATATAGCAAATCCTCTATTCATCTATATAAATATATAAATTTTACAATATACTTGTCCACATATCTTATATGTAGTGAAATCATATTATCTTAAATCTATTAAGACTCTTTTTAAATCTGAACCGATAAATTCAGAGTTTTGTAAAAAACCTTCCTTAAGGTTTACTGAATAATCCGGTATTTTTCTAAATAAATATTCTGCGAGTTCTCCTAATTCAAGAATGTTATCTTCTCCCATTGCATCGCCTTTTAGACCTTTAAACAAAAAGTACGAAAAGATACTATGTTTCATATCGTCACTTTCTTGAGAATTTTCGCCTGGAGATGAAGATAATAACACAGATATTTTTTTTGATAATTCTGGATATTGATAATTCTTCGAGGCCTCCAAATAGTTGATATATTTAACGTCTAAGTAAACAGTAATTGATCTAATGTTTTTCAAAACCGATAACAATGATAAACTATTTAATAATTCTTCAATACTTACGTAAGAAAGCGGATCAATTTTTTTACCATCTTGCGGAATTATATAAGGTTTATTATTCAACCATACTCCCAATCCAGAATAGAAAACATTAATATCTACAAAATTAACGTCTGAATATTTACTTGAAGATATCACTCTATTACGTATTACACCTTGATGAGGGTCAAATACTTTGCGAAAATCACTCTTAGATGGTCCGTTCTCCATCTGCCATATTTTTGATGGATAGAGCTGATAATCGTCCATTCCAAATAAATTTTGCATATACAGCCTAAAAATTTGTCCATCTCGCCCAGAATATTTTGCTATGTTTAAATCAGTATCTTCGTAGTCATCAATCGATAGTATAATAGCCATATTATTAACATTTCTTTTTCCAATTGGAATATTTTTTTCTACATCTACCTCACCAACTTTTATTGGATAAGGATTGCTATTTACAGCACCAATTTCTTGACTAATTAAACTTTTCTTTGATCTATAATGATTCATTAGCTCTAAATCTACTTGATGAACTGTTTCATTATCTAGATAATCAACTGTTTTAAACTTTATTGCAAACTGGTCTTTTTCACTTTTTATACCAATATCTAAGTCTTGATAATCTCCAGGATTTAATTTTTTGATTTGTATTAATCCTGTGAAGTCTTCTGTTGAAAAAGTATGGTTCTCAATAAGCATAAAATCAACTTTTTCTGTAAGCCCTAAACCCACATTTTGAATTCTAAGTGTAAGATTAACAATTTCATTTTTTGGAATGTAATTAGTACCAAAACTGTTTTCAATTGAATAGTCTGCTAAAATTATATTTGGCTGCTCAACCGCCTTTGTATTAATGATAAATTCAAATGGTTTATCATTTTTAAAACCATTTTCATCTAAAGCGAATATTTGAAATTTTAGATCGCCAGTTTTTACTTTTAAATCAGCCTTAACAATAAAATCAATATATTTAGCTTCGTCGACATTTATTGCCTCAATCAATTTTAAAGAATCATATTGGAGAAAACTGTTCCCAAATGAATTGTTTTCAATTTTTACAACTATGTTTTTTGAGGGACTACCTCCCTCATTTAATATAGCAAACCTCAACTTACCATTTTCTTCAGATTCGAGAATACTGTTTTGAGAATCATCAATAAGCTTGAAATTCTTTATTTTTAATAGTGGCGGATTATTTGTTGTGCCACAAACGATGTTTGAAAAACCACTCTTATCACCTTCTGAGTCATATCCTTGAACAACATAACAATGATCTTCATTATACCCTAAATCATTATCCAAGAAAGAAGTGTTTTTTGTTTTATTAAGATATAGAGTTGAATCTTGCCCAATGCTCTTGAATATCAAATATTCAAATGCACCTTGAACTCCTGCCCAGCTCAAACGATTAGATTTTATACCACCTATTACGTTTAAACTAGTTGGGGATTTTAAATTTAATTTTGAGCAATGTTTACCGGACAATACGCTCTCAACATTGTATTTATCAATGCTTGTTATTTGATAACAATGTGTTTCCCCTGGATAACAATTATCTTCGTAAGAATTACCAATTATATTACCGATTAATCCACCATCTCTATATAAGTTATAACTCACTGCTAATTCTACCTCATTCCATATTAGCTTAATGGAAGTTTGCTGAATAATAGATGATAATGCTGGTGGCTCAACATAAGCTCTGGTTGTTATTTCAAATGGAGCTGATGTAAGCCCCTCAACTCCAATCGAGCTTAAAGAAGTAATGGAATAAAAATATTTTCTAGAATATTCCAAATCACTATCGTTAAAAATCTCTAAATCAGACAAACCGACATTGAGACCATTTCGTTTAACAATATATTCTTGAGCGCCATTAACCTTGTCCCATTTTAAAGTTATATTATTTTCATTAACAGCGCCTAAAATATTTTTTGGCGCCATTGTAAGAGAACTATTGCAAGAAGACTCGCTTTCTACTCCTCTCAAATTATATTTTCCTATTGCTATAACATTATAGCAATACTTAACTCCAGGTAATAAGGAAGAATCAATGAATGCATTTCCATATGTTTCAAAAAGATCATTACCATTTCGAATTATTTTATATTTAACAGCCTGATTTAACTTTTTCCAATTTAAAGTGATTGACTTTTCATCACCATTTGAGACCAAGTCTTTAATCCTTAATACTGGATCTTTCAAAATAGGTTTTACATTAGAATAAGTGTAAACCAATACATCAGATTTATCTTTTTGAAGAGATAATCTTAAAATAAGGTCACGATTTCTTTCTGTTCTTGGGTTAATTTTAATTCTTACTGAACCATCTTTCGGATGATTCACATTGAGATAGTAGTAATCTGGGTTAACGTCCAGCATCTCAAATCTTCCTTTTCGATTTGTCTTCACAACATATACAACCTCATCAAAAATATTTAGAAGTTCTACTTCAGCTTTACGAGATGGTTTGGCTTCATTATTAAATATACTGCCTGATATTGAAACAGTCTTTGCAAAACCAATATTAATAATGAATAGTAAAAATAGAAGAAATTTCATTGTATTCAAAACCCAGCTAAAAAATCTTTATGATTTTAATACCATATATAAATATACTTTATGGTAGTCGCAACAATACTCTATCAGGATTCTCAGTAAATAGTTGAGGTGTTTGAGGTAAGCTAGAGTAGAGGTTTTTTGTGGTATCAAGAACATTTTTACGTATATAATTATGTAATTCACCAACGGTAATTACCTTGTCACCATTGTCAGCATCACCTCGAAGACCTTTTAACATATAGTAAGTAAATATACCATTTTTTGCATCAGGATGATCATAAGATTTTTCTGTAGTATTTGCAGCGTAAAAAGTTGTAATACCCTGGGGGGGTATTAACTCCATTGGAAAGGGCAGTTTGGGCTCTTCTCCTTTTTTCTTTTTCTTTTTCTTTTTCTTTTTTGGATTATCTAGATCAGCAGTTTTAAAGTTTTGTTTAAAACCCGAGTTATTAAAATCAACATCCATAAAAACAAATATATCTCCGATATTATCAATTTTATTAATTTCTTTGAGCATTAAGTATAAATCTTTTATCTTAAAAAATGAGTTAATTTTATTTTCATCAGCATCATAAGGAATAATACATTTTTCACCTGCGATAGTAGTTCCTTCTCCTGAATAGTATAACATTAAATCAATTGTATCGAGGTTTGAATATTCTACTACTGATTCAATCTTATTTCTAATAAATCCGAGATTTGGGTTAAAAATTTCATTAAAGTTATTGATCGTGACTCCATTTTCAAAAAGCCAAAATTGAGAAGGCACCATCTGGTGATTTTTCATTCCAAAAAGTTTATTGTAATACTGCCTTACAATTTTGACATCTTCTTCACTCGACTGATTGCCTGGAATTTTTTCAGTCCAAAAATTTTTATTCCCAATCACGACACCTATCATATCTCTATTCATATTAGCATCAGGAAGGTCTAACAACAAGCGATGGTCTTTTGACTTTTGACCAGGAGATAAAAAGTCATTAATGGCAATATCGACAGCTTTTAAATCGTCTTTACCCTTGTAATGTTTTAAAGTTTCAAGATGAATAGGAATTGTTTTTCTTACATCAAAATAATCATATGTATCAAAATAGATTGTGAACCGATCTTCTTTTGCTAACAGTTCAAAACTATAATCAAACCATGCTCCACCAGGGACCAAGCCAAAAGTCTTTATCTCATCTAAATCATTTTTAAAACCCTCTCCTCTTCTAAAAGCTAAAACAGCAGTATCCGTTTTTCCAATTGATAAATTTTGAAATCTAACAGTGAGTGTAGTTGTTTCATTTTTTGGTATGTAGTGATGTCCAAATTCATTGTCAATAGCGAAATCAGCTATTACAAGATTCGGCGGTACAACTGCCAATGTGGGGAAAGATATGAGTTCTGGATCTAAATCCATGCCTGCATATTCATTAATTCTTATGTTAAAATTTCTATCACCAGATTCAATTTTTAATTTTGCTGAAATTGGGAAATTAATTGTAATGGAATCACCAACTCCAAGGACAGGAATAGTCGCAACAGTATCAATAATCAAGGAGGGTGTATTTGAAAAATTTAATGGTTCTAAATATGGTTTTAGTTCTCTAGCTGGACTTCTTCCATCGTTTACTATTTTAATGACAATTAAACCATCCTCTTTTCCATCTAAGATTTGGTTATCAGATTGCTCTACAAAAAACTTTTCAATTAAAGTTAAATGAGGAGGAGGCATGACCCATCCACACATTACTGGAGATAATGGACCTTCATCTCCGTCGGAATCTAAGGATGACATTTTGTAACAATACTCTGTGTCAAACTCTAGCCCTTTATGAATGTAATAACTACTTGTTGTTTTAGTCATAAAAGTTGTTTCGCCGTTATCTTTATCATGAGAATAAATATTATATTGAACAGCTCCTAACATCTCCTTCCATCTAAACAAGACTCTTTTAACATCCCCTGTTAGAGTGAGGCCTTTTGGGTAATTTACTAGAACTTTATAGCATTCTTCATTCGAAGCTGGACCTTCTGTACCATAAGAGTCTTTAGCCGTTATTTTATAGCAGTAATATTGCCCTGGATCTACGATGTCAACATAAAAGGTATCTGTTAAGTCAGCAAGAAGGAGTCCATCCCTATAGACTTTGTATACATGGTCAATACGCAATGGTAGTTGATTCCAAGTCAAAGTAACTTGCTTTAAATCTGCAGCACCGCTCATCATTGGACTAGTTACTTCTTCGTGGGTGCGTACTTTTACGCTCACTATAGGTCCATCGTCTCCATCTTGATCATATGAAGCAATATCGTACTGAAAATCTTTATCATATTCTAAATTTTCATCTAAATAAGCGAAATCTTGAGTTGTAAGGATGAGTTCACCATTCCTGTAAAGATGATAACCACTTACCCCCTCAACAGATTTCCATTTAAAATGAACGGTATTACGCATTACTTCAGCGGAAAAATTTGAAGGATGAGCAAACTGACCCTTTCCACATTCAGTAGTTGATTGTTCACCCTCAGTACCATATTGATCTGCTGCGGAAATTGAATAACAATATTCTTTTCCTGGAGCAACGTTATCAGAAAAAGATGGATTATCAAAATCTCCAAGATAACTTCCGTTGCGAAATACTTTATAAAACGTAGCAACAGGACTTAAATCAGTCCATTTTAAATCTACAGCATTAACATTTCCTAAAGCTGTCAATTCAGGCGTTAAAACTTCAGGGTGAGTAGCAACAAGAACATCCTCAGAGATTGCACCTTCATCATTATCTGGATCAATAGAATTAATACTAAATTTGTATTCTTTACCCCATTCTAAAGAATCGATGTAAGTTAATTCTTCTTGTTTTGATATTAAAACACTGTCTCTGTAAATAGCATACTTTTCCACGTTTGGAATTGCAATCCATTCAAGCGTAACAATTCGCCCACTACCTTCAGATTTTAGGGCTCCCATTTTAATGCTAGGCTTTAAAGTTGGAAACTGATATGATGATTTTTGCTTTTCTTTATTAGATTCAGGACCCTCTAAATCATACAAATCCCATGCTCTTACATGGTATTCATAAAATTTCCCAGGGGCAACATTATCAATATATTTATTTTCTTTAATCTTCTCAGCTACAGGTTTATTATTTTTATAAACAGTGTATGATTCTGCGTGCGGAAGTGCTTTCCACCTTACCAAAACCCTTTGAACTCCTCGCTTTGCAGCAAGTATAGGCCTAAGTCCATCTGTTGATAAATTAATTTTTGGACTCTCATCTTTATCTTTAATAGTAATATTTATTCCACCATTACCAGCATATTCGCCATTATTACCATGCCCGTTGCCAAATACTTTAATTCTGTAATTACCAGAGATTATACGGTTCTCTAACGTAAATTTTCCATTTGAGCCAGCAGTATACTCTTCCCATAAAACATTATTATTGTTATACAAAAAAACCTTTGCCTCTTCTATCTTAGGCTGTCCTTTTTCATTGATAAGTTGACCATTTATTTTAAATATTTTTGGCGTCTTCTTTTTGATAGGTTCTGATAAGGGACCCTCTAGCCCATCATCAGAAAGAGAAGAAATCTCATAAGTGTACTCTTTACCAAAGTCTAAATCCTTATCATGGTAATTAGTATTTTTAGAATTTGTTAGAGATTTTCCATCTCTGTAAATGTTATATGAAGCAGGACCGTCAACTGGGTCCCATTTAATTTTCAAAGAATTCATTTCATCTGAATATTTTTCTCCAAGAATTAGACTAACTTTTTCAGGAGGAGGGAATTGTGCTTTATCACAAGCAGGAACAGATTGAGGTCCCTCTGTCCCGTGTTTATCAACAGCAGAAACTGTAAAACAATTTTCTGTTCCAGGATCAGTTTTAGCAGTGTATTTTATTATTTTAACAGAATCAATTAGTGTCCCATTTTGATATATTTTATACTTTACAGCAAGATCATGCTTTGTCCATTCAAGTTCAACAATACTCTCACCAGCTTCTGCTTTAATTTTTTTAATTTTTTTTACTTCTTTATGGGTAGAAATCGACTTTGAGCTAGATTTTGGCCCCTCTTCTTTGTGGTGATCAACAGAAACTATAGTGTAAGCATAATCTTCATCATATTTTAACTTGTAATCTGAGTATTCTAACTCCGTTGTTGTATTTATTAGATCATCGTCTCTATAAATATTATAACTATTTGCATTTTGCACTACATCCCAAGAAAGAGATATGGTATTTTTTTTTGCGAACGCTTTAATATTTGCGGGAGATTTAAGAAGAGCTTTTCCATGCTCTGTTAATGACCGAGTACCTTTCTCGCCATTATTATCTACTGCTGTAATGTTATAGGCATAAGATTTTCCACCAATTACTTTATCTTTGTAGGACGGTTTTGAGGTTTTTGTAAGCTCTGTATTATCTCTAAATATTATGTATTCACCTGTGTTATTTATTGGCTCCCATTTTAAAATAACATTACCAACTTCTGATTCAACAGTTAATTGAGGCTGCTTGTCATCTTGACCAGCAGTTACTTCAAGTTTTGTTACAGATTTAGACCTGAGGTCAATTTCTTTGGTAGCAGAATTTCCTCCAGCTCCATAGATATTTAAAGTATATTTATCTGGTGTAATTTTTTTAAACTTAAATTTGCCATTCCCCTGAGTCCTTTCTGTTTTTACTAATTGATATTTTGAAGAATATAAAGTTAGTCGCGCATTTGAAATCTTTTTACCACTTTCATCTTTAATAGTACCAGATATCTCAAAAGTCTGTCCTAAAGTAATAGAGATCACTGTAAAAAGGGATAATAAAATCTTATTTATAATATGTTTTAAACGCATTTATATATTTATATCAATTTGATATTGCCAATTACTACTTTATGTATTTTTATTCCAAACAGAAGATAGATCCTCGGTTTATGGACTCCGCTAATTTAACTAATTACAACAAATAATAGGTTGCTAGGCAAGTTAAATAGCTAATTTATTAATTACAAGGTTTTAGAGGACTATTAATTCAATCTTCGTCTATTAAATTTATTGGGTTTAATGAAGCATATTTTTGCCAAAACAGCACTGACTTAGCCCATTCCTCAGTTGAATATCTAGCTTTAGTACCACCAATCAAATTAAGTTGATTTCTCATCATCGTTACTGGATCAATTGGCATTGTGTCTTCACCCTCAGGAATCGCATTTATGCTTATTAATTCCCAGTCCGCGTCTGTGGTGTTTTCATCATTCTCAAGTAGAACATCATGACTATATAAAATAAGATTTACCGCACCCGCCTTAACAGGAATACCATTTATGGCTCGAGTTTGAATATAAGGAAGTTCCTTTTCTCTCCTTTTTACAAGCTTTGAAACGAGTTTAATATCTTTAGTAATCTTAACATATGGACAGTATACTTTATGAACATATTTTTTGTCAATGGCAACAATCCGAACTCCTTTTCGATAACCAATCAAAAATTTATTTTTTATCATTTTATCTCTCGCATGATTAGCAAAAAACTCAAAAGTTAGATCATTAGAAAAGGTTTTACCCGATAATTCAGTCTGCCTTTTTACGAAATCATTTACGGCTACTTTCATATTTAGAATATATAAAAAGTAATAATCTTGCAGAATATTTAAAAAAACAAATAATTTAATACTATAATGATTAATCAAATTTTATACCAATTGGATAATCCGTGGAAATTGTTTGTTTTATTTCTATTTTTAATAATTTTATTAATCCTCATCAGTGAATTCGGTTACAAAAAAAAAATAGTATCAGCATCTTCAAACCGAATCATAATACATCTTTTTATCGGGCTGGCAGTTTCAGCAAGTCCTTTCCTTTTTTCAAATAATATTCAGCCCATAATATTAGCTTTTTTATTTCTCTTCATAAATTTAACTAGTTACAAAAATAATAAATTGAAAAGTTTTCATGATATTGGAAGAAAATCGCTTGGCACAATTTATTTTCCGCTTTCTTTCATACTAATAGCTGGTCCATTTTGGGATTATTCATATCAAATAGCTGCCGCCTATATTATTTTAGCGGTCGCTGACCCTTTAGCTTCGTTCGTTGGCAACAGAAAAATAAAAACACATAATTACAATATTGCTGGAGATATAAAGTCAATTGAAGGTTCTGTTGTTATGTTCACAGCTACTCTAGTTTTAATAACATTAGTATCTGGCTTTATTTTTATCGATTTTGACATTTTAGACACCATAATTGCCATAACTATTTGTTCGATTGCGATTACTTTTGCCGAATCAGTAAGTTCTAAAGGTTCTGATAACCTAACAATCCCCATCACAACATTTCTTTTTATAGAACTATTTAATCATTTAAACCAAAACAACTTTTTAAATAAATTTTTATTAATAATCATCATAATTTTTATTTTTCTTTATTATTTCTTTAGAAAAAAACACTTGTCGTTAAGCGGATTCATAAGCGCAAGTTTCATGGGTACACTTATTGTAGGTTTTGGCGGCTTAGATCATTTAATTCCAATAAGTATATTTTTTATATCTTCGACGATCCTTTCAAAGTTAAATAATCATAAAGCAATAAAGCTTGAAAGTAATCGTAATGCTGCTCAAGTTTTTGCGAATGGAGGTTTGGCTCTGCTATTATGTATTGTTAATCATTTTTTTCCTAATAACTTTTTATATTATTCTTTCATTGCAGCAATCGCTGCCGCAAATTCTGATACTTGGGGTACTGAAATTGGAAAGTTCTCCAAAACAAACCCGATTGATATAATATCGGGAAAAAAATTAGATGCAGGAGAATCAGGCGGTGTAACTGCCATAGGAATAGTCGGATCTTTATTAGGCTCTCTATTAATTAGTTTAACTGGATATTTATTTGATATTGATATTAAATATTTAATGATGATATTAATATCTGGATTTTTTGCCTCTCTCTTTGATTCTATACTAGGAAGCACATTCCAAAGTCGATTTATATCAAAAAATGGTTTAATTATATCTGAGTCTTATATTAAAAGCTATTATCTTTTTACTGGTGACAAAAGACTGAACAATGACGCCGTCAACTTTTTTTGCACTGTTTCATCACCTTTGTTTTTAATTATTATCAACACTATTTTATAAAAAAAAAGAGCCTAGATATAGGCTCTTTTAAAAAATACTAATTTTAAAATAATGCTTAAATCACTTTGTAAACCAGTAACCCAACCATAACGATTAGAGAAATAAATATTAGAGAGACACCTATATTCCCTTTTTTTATTTCTTCCCATTCGTCTATGTCTGTTGATAACCAGTCAAAGACTTTCAAAGCAATTCCTACCCCGAAAGCAAAACCGACTGCTGCTGTAACAGACCAACCTACAGCACGTACATACTGTAATAAAGTTTCTTCTAATCCTAAGCCTATCATAATTCCTCCTTATGAAGTTTGTAAATCAATTTTTTGCATAAACTCTGAAGAGTCTAATGTACCCGCAGCTAGCTGAATAGCATCATTAGACGAACATGTTGCTTCAAAAACCATCGTTTCACCTTTTGATGAAGGTACATTTACTCTAATACTTATTTCTTGTGGAACATACGCATTGGAAAGTCCCAAACTATTTTGATGTGAGACAGCTTGACCAGCAGAAGCAAACCCTACGAGCATAACCATTTCAAAATTATTTCTATTACTTTCTAAGGTTAAAGAAAATAAGTTACTGTTAAAATCCATAGAGGATGCATTAACCGATACTCTGTATGAAGAGCATACACTTTTAATCTTCTTTTTAAATGCATAGTTAGCAGAAGCATAGTTAAAGACTAAAAATGATAAACAAGTTAGAATTGAGATATACTTCGCTGTTTTGTGATATATTTTGTTCATATGATTCTTAAAATTAAACTCTTGAGAGTTTCTAACAAATATTAAAATACAAAATTACCAGATTTTATTACGGTGCGTATGGGATTTATTGAAAAATTATAAGGAATTTCGATAATACTTGAGACATCCCATATTATTATATCTGCAATTTTGCCTACCTCTACTGAACCGCTTTTCTCATGCCTATTTAGTACTTTTGCAGGAATGTATGTACTTGAATAAATTGCTTCAGAAATTTCCATTTTCATATATACAACCGATAGCATGATAATAAAGATCATAGATTGAATATTGCAACTTCCAGGATTATAATCTGTTGCTATAGCAACATCTAACCCAGCATTTTTTAGTTTTTCATAAGGAGCATAATCTTTTTCCCCAAGAAAAAATGTAGTCCCAGGTAATAATACTGCGGTTACATTTGACTCTAGCATATGCGCTATATCTTCATCATTAATTTTCATTAAGTGATCCGCAGAGACGCATTTTAAAATTCCAGCAATACTAGAACCACCAATGTTTTTAAATTCATCAGCATGAATTCTTGGAGTCAATCCATATTCACATCCCTTCTCTAATATCCTCTTTGTTTGCTCTAGATTGAAATATCCTTCTTCGCAAAAGACATCATTATATTCTGCTATTCCTTGTTTTGCTATTTCTGGAATTACAACTTTACATAGATAATCAACATATTCAGCGGGCTTTTTTTTATACTCTATTGGTATTGCATGCGCTCCCATAAAAGTAGGAACAATATCAATCAAATGAGTTGATTTAAGGTCATTTAAGACCTTCAAAGATTTTAATTCACTATCAAGATTTAAGCCATATCCACTTTTTGCTTCAATCGTTGTCGTACCTAGATTCAGAAAGTTATCCATTCTAGTCTTAATTCTATTTTTTAAATTTATTTCTGAGGATAACCTTAAACTACTGACGCTACTATTAATACCTCCTCCATTTTCAGCAATTTCATGATAGGATAAACCATCAACTCTCATTTTAAATTCTCTGTGCCTATCTTCAAAAAAAACTGGATGAGTGTGGCAATCGACAAATCCAGGAGTTAATAATTTATTTTTACAGTCATACACATCATCTGCTGAATTTAAATTTCTTCCTATTTCTTTTATTTTTCCATCCTCAATGACTATTTCTAGGTTCTTTCTTGATGCCATAGAACCCTTTTCAGAATCATAAGAAACCAAAGTACCAATATTTATTAACTTTAAAGAGTTACCATTCATTTTATTATTTTATTTAGGAATATCTATCGACCAATTCTCAGCGTTAGTTATAGCATCGGAATAACCAGCATCAGCATGACGAACAACCCCAATGCCAGGATCATTTGTCAAAACCCTAGAAATTCTTTTATCCATTTCTTCTGTTCCGTCAGCTACAATAACCTGGCCAGCATGAATAGAATACCCCATCCCGACTCCACCTCCATGATGAATTGATACCCATGTCGCACCACTAGCAGTATTTACTAAAGCGTTTAAAAGAGGCCAATCAGCTACAGCATCAGAGCCATCTTTCATTGACTCTGTTTCTCTGTTTGGAGAAGCTACAGACCCACAATCCAAATGATCTCGTCCAATTACAATTGGTGCTGATAATTCACCTTTTTTCACCATCTCATTTAATTTCAGACCAAACCTTGCACGGTCTTTATAACCCAACCAGCAAATTCTTGAGGGAAAGCCTTGAAATGAAACTTTTTGATTTGCCATTTTTATCCAATGACATAGTGCTTTGTCATTAGAAAACATTTTTAAAGCAACTTCATCAGTTTTATATATATCATTTTTATCTCCAGATAAAGCTACCCACCTAAATGGCCCTTTACCTTCACAAAAAAGAGGTCGGATATATTCAGGCACAAAACCTGGTATGTCAAAAGCATTCTTAACACCTGCTTTTTTTGCTTGCGCTCGAATATTATTACCATAATCAAAAACAATAGATCCAAGATGCTTCAATTCTAAAAGAGCCTCAACATGAATGCCCATAGACTGTATAGACTTTTCTATGTATAAAGATTTATTTTTTTCTCGAAGAATTTTTGCTTCATCTAGACTAAGGCCTATTGGTATATAACCCACTAATTCATCGTGCGCAGAAGTTTGATCAGTAACAAGGTCAGGGATTACCTTCTTTTTTGCAAAAATAGGGACTATTTCAGCAGCATTACCAATAAGGCCAATACTTAACGGCTTTTTATCATTTATAGCTAATTTTGCCCAATTTAGAGCTTCATCAATGTCATTTGTCGCTTTATCAAGGTAATTAGTCTCAAGACGGCGCATAACTCTACTTTTATCTATTTCAATACAAATAGCTACACCCCCAGCCATTGTTACAGATAAAGGTTGAGCGCCACCCATGCCTCCAAGACCAGAGGTCAGAACTAGTTTTCCAGCTAGATTTTCTAAACCAAAATGTTTTTTGGCAGCAGCAATGAAGGTTTCATATGTACCTTGAAGAATTCCCTGAGTACCAATATATATCCAACTTCCTGCAGTCATTTGTCCATACATCATTAAGCCTTCAGCTTCAAGCTTATCAAAATGTTCCCAATTAGCCCAATTTGGAACTAAGTTTGAATTTGCAATTAAAACACGAGGAGAATATGAATGTGTTTTAAGCACAGCTACAGGTTTTCCAGATTGTATTATCAAGGTTTCGTCATGATTCAACCTTCTTAAGGTTTCTAATATTAAATCAAAGCTTTTCCAATCACGTGCGGCTTTACCTTTACCCCCATATACAATTAATTCATCAGGGTTTTCAGCAACGTTTTTATCCAAATTATGTTGAATCATTCGATAAGCAGCTTCAATTTGCCAATTTTTACAATTCAGTTTTGATCCAACAGGCGGTATAATATTTCTTTTCATAGTTAATCTTAAAAATATCTTTTTAATTTTTTCCAATAGTAAGGATTATCAACAAATACAGTGTATGAGAATATAGATATATTATTAAAGCTCATCTTACTTAACCTTTTTATTTTTTTTCCAACAACTCTAGCGCCTTGATTATACGTAGAAATACCAACAATAATTTTTTTATGATATTGGGAGGGAATGTTATCTTTGATCATATACATATTCTGAACGAATTTATCATTATCCACAACATAATTCATGGGAACTGCCCAATCCAAATAACCAGCTGATAACCATAGGTCCCACTCCTGAAAGAACAGTAATTTAGCATCATAAATATTAGGCTTTACAGCGGCGGAAATAATTGAATTTGGTAAATTCCGTTTAATTAATTCTTTTGATTCTTTAACAAAACTAGTTATCGAATTCCTCTTAAATTCAGAAAAAATTACATTATTATCTTCATGATAGTTAATAGAATTTATTTTATTTAATGTCCTAAACTCTGTTAGTCCCGTTTCATTAAATCCATATTTTGTATTATGAAATCTTATATAGTCATAATGAATTCCATCAACTAAATAGTTTTCAGATAATTCAGATATAACATTTAACAAATAATCTTTAACAGATGGATTTGTAGGTGCTAAATAGAAACCTTCTCCATCTATTTTCATAGAGTTTTTATCACTAAGATATTGAAAGGTTTTTATATATTTATCTTTATTAGACCTATCTAACCATTCAGGGTTTTTGAGTAAAAGATGCTTTTTTTGTTTAGGTAATAATTTTGAAGACCATAAATAATAAATATTGATCCATGCATGAATTTTAATATTATTACTCTTGTTAGAATTTATTAAATATTCTAACGGATCAAATTCAGCATCAACAAGATGTGATTTTGGAACAAAACTTGAATTATAATATGCATCACCTCGTCCTCTTACTTGCGCAAAAATATGATTAAAACCGTTAGTTTCAGCAAAATCTAGTACGCTATCAATTAGTTCCTTACTAACCATATGATCTCGTACTACCCAAAGTGCTTTAACTGAGGGACTGCTATCTGAAGATATGAGAAAGCAGTTTAAAAAAAAAAGGAAGATACTTCAAACGAAAAATAAAACGATAAACTATCTTTAAAATTTACTTTTCAGATTTTTCCGCAGCTGGCTTTTCAACTGCCAAAGTTTCAATTGATTCAACAAACTCTATGACCGAAACAGGAGCTCTGTCATTATCCCTATAACCAAGTTTAGTGATCCTGGTGTATCCCCCAGGTCTATCAGAAAATATCGGAGCAATTTCTTCGAAAAGAATTCGTACAATATTCTTTTTAGGAATCTTCTTTATTACTAGCCTTCTTGAATGGAGGCTGTTTTTTTTAGCTAAGGTAATTAAAGGCTCAACATATGATCTGAGTTCTTTTGCCTTTGCATCTGTAGTTTTAATTCTTTTATGAACTATCAACTGACATGCTAAATTCATTAGTAATGCCCTACGATTACCTACCTTCCTACCTAATTTGCGTCCTTTTTTCTTGTGGCGCATTTGATTAACCCTCTTCTGCCATAATTTTACTTATATCCATACCAAAATGAAGCCCCATAGAACTGAGTTTATCAACTAACTCAGTAAGCGATTTCCTTCCAAAGTTTTTATATTTCAACATTTGGTTTTCTTCCTTACTCACTAATTCGTGAATATATTTGATACCAGCTGCCTGCAAACAATTAAAACTCCTAACTGATAACTCCATTTCATCAATTGCCTGATTTAATAGGTTACGCAATGCTAATGTTTCATCAGAAACACCTTTTGAAATTTCTAAAATTTCTGGATTTGCTATTGCTTCAACAAATTTTAAATGTTCTCTTATGTATGTAGCAGAGTAGCTAATAGCATCCTTAGGCGAAATTGAGCCATCTGTCTGTACATTCATAGTCAAAATCTCAATAGGTTCTTTTGCACCTGGAACAGGTTTAACGTCATAGGTAACTTTTGTTACAGGATTAAATATGCTATCAATAGATAGAGTTCCAAGGGGCAAATTAGGTAAATCATTTTCCTCGGACGGCACATAACCCATACCAATACCGATTCTAATCTCCATCTCAAGTTTACCACTAGAGTTCACTTCAGTAATATACTGTTTTGGATTTAGAATTTTAAATTGGTTGCTAGCATTTTGTAAATCTTTTGCAGTCACAACATTTTTACCCTTAAAAGTAAGGTTTATTTTATCAGGATTATTATCCATTAACTTAAACCTAACTTTCTTTAAATTCATGATAATGTCAGCAACATCATCTTTAACACCTTTAAGAGTAGAGAACTCATGGTCGACACCCTCAATTTGCAAATGAGTAATAGCTGCGCCAGGTATGCTAGTAAGCAAAACTCTTCTCATAGCATTACCTAATGTAATACCATAACCCCTACTTAGCGGCTCAATCGTAAATTGACCATCCGTTTTTGATAAAGACTTTTCATCAGTTTGAACTATTAGATTAAATGATTTATCCATTGAAAATTTATCCTTTTTTATTATCTTAATTTATTTTGAGTACAGTTCAACAACTAGCTGCTCATTCACTGTCAAATTCATTTGATCTCTTTCTGGGATACTTAAAAAAGTTCCAGTCATTTTAGCTTTATCTAGATCAAGCCAGGCTAGATCTATATCGCCTTTAATAGTTCTAATTGAATCAAGAATTATATCCATTTTTTTACTTTTGTCGCGAACAGATATTGTATCTCCTATTTTAAGTACATAGGAAGGTATATTAACTGCAATATTGTTCACTAAAAAATGTTTGTGATTTACTAACTGTCTAGCCGCTGGTCTTGTTGGAGCAAAACCAAGTCTAAAAACTACATTATCCAATCTGCTTTCAAGAAGCTGTAGCATATTAGTACCCGTTTCCCCCTTAAGTTTTTCAGCTTTTTTAAAAGTAATTTTAAATTGTTTTTCTAGCAAACCATACATGAATTTTATTTTTTGCTTTTCCTTAAGCTGGGTACCATAGTTAGATACTTTTCCTCTTCTAGTTTGAGCATGTTGACCGGGGCCATAAGGTTTACGGTTTAACAACCTATCATACTTTGGATTACCAAAGATATTCTCGCCGAATTTTCGAACCAATTTGCCTCTAGTCTGATTTGTTTTTGCCATATTAAATATTCTCGTTTATGTTGTGTTATACACGTCTTCTTTTTGGCGGACGACAGCCATTATGAGGTAACGGAGTAACATCTTTGATAGATGTTATTTGTAAACCAGAGACCGACAATGCTCTTATTGCAGATTCTCGACCTGCTCCAGGTCCTTTAACCTCGACAGATATACTAACTATGCCCATAGAAAGAGCAGTATCAGCTACTTTTTGAGCTGTAAGAGTAGCAGCATATGCTGTGCTTTTTCTAGAACCCCTAAAACCAGATGAACCCGCCTTTTGCCATATAAGAACGTTTCCAAATTTATCAGATATCGTAACGTGTGTATTATTGAAAGTTGATTTAATATGCGCAACGGCATTTGGATCAACAACTTTTTTCTTTTTTTTCTGTTTGCTTTCAGCCAAAACTTTACCTCAATTTTTATTTAAATAGCTTTTTTACCTAAACCGATTGTTCGTTTTTTACCTTTTCTTGTTCTTGAATTGGTCTTCGTTCTTTGACCATTAGCAGGTAAACCTCTTCTATGTCTTATTCCTTTATAAGCACCTACATCTTTAAGACGCTTGATATTCATTGCGTTAAAAGATCTAAGTTCGCCTTCAACATTGATTTCTAAAGAACTAATGACCTCACGAACCTTACTGATTTGCTTTTCAGTTAATTCTTGAACCCTTTTTGCTGTATCAACTTTAGCTTTCTCGCATATTTTCAAAGCTGTTGATAACCCAATGCCATGTATATAGCACAGAGAAAAAGCAATTTTTTTATTTCTAGGTATATCTACACCAACTATTCTAGCCATTATATTATCCTTGCCTTTGTTTATGCTTAGGAATCTCGCAAATGACAAGTAAGTTGCCTTTTCGCTTCACAACTTTACATTTAGCGCACATTTTTCTTACCGAAGCTCTAACTTTCATAAATTATTTTTTCCTATATACTATTCTGGCTCTATTTAAATCATAAGGACTCATTTCAAGAGTCACTATGTCACCAGGCAATATTTTAATAAAATGCATCCTCATTTTTCCACTTACATGAGCTAAAACAATATGACTATTACCTCCGATTTCTACCTCAACACGAAACATTGCATTTGGCAATGTTTCTTTAATCGTACCATCGATAGTTATTGGTTTTTCTTTAGCCATTTTTGCTTGTCCTGCTTAAAATTTTAGGGCCATCTTCCAAGATAGCGATTGTATGCTCAAAATGAGCAGAAGCTTTTCCATCAACTGTTAGAATAGTCCATCCATCTTCAGATGTATATACTTCTTTTTTACCAAGGTTAATCATAGGCTCTATTGCAATACACATTCCAGCATGTAATTTATAGCCCTCATTTGGTCGGCCGTAATTTGGAACCTGAGGCTCTTCATGTAAATTTTGACCAATGCCATGACCAACTAACTCCCTAACCACTGAATACCCATTAGATTCTGCATGTGTTTGTACAGCATTACCAATGTCACCAACACAATTTCCAGGGATAGCCATTTCAATACCCTTATTCAATGATTCTTCAGTAATCATCATCAATTTCTTTTTTTCAGCGCTAATATCGCCGACAGCAAAAGTTTTCGCATGATCTCCATAATAGCCATTCAGCTCTGCACCGCAATCAATACCCACTATTTGACCTTCTTCAAGTTCAATATCATGAGGAATACCGTGAACAACAGCATCTTCTATTGATATACACAAAGTTGAAGGAAACCCCATATAGCCTTTAAAAGCAGGACGAGCACCAGTTGAAATAATAAAATTCTCTGCCTTCTTGTCTAAATCAGATAATAAAACACCCGGAACGACCAAATCGGATATCATCTCAAGTGTATCTGCTACAATTTGACAGCTCTTAGAAATCATCTCGATTTCATTATTTGATCGAGTATAAACCATTACATCCTCCTCCGCCCACGTATCTTACCTTTTGTAAGAAAACCATCATAATGACGCATCATTAAATGCGATTCAAGCTGTTGAAGAGTATCAAGAGCAACACCTACAATAATCAATAAACTAGTTCCTCCAAAAAAAGAAGCCAAATCATACTCCACATCCATTGCTTGCATAAGTATGTATGGAAATATTGCAACTACGGCTAAAGCCACTGATCCAGGAAAAGTTACCTTTGATAGAATGTTATCTATGTATTCTGATGTTTTTTTTCCTGGTCTTACGCCAGGGATAAATCCGCCTTGCTGTTTCATCTGGGAGCTAACCTGAATAGGATCAAAAGCAATAGCAGTATAAAAATAGGTAAAGAATACTATCATTAAACCAAAAACTGTCCAGTAAACGGGATGCTCAAATGAAAACCATCTCATAATGCTTGCGGAAAAATCACTATCAGAGAAGAAAGTTGATATAGTACTTGGTATAAACATGATTGATTGAGCAAAAATAATGGGCATTACTCCTGCCGTATTCACTTTTAATGGAATGTGAGTATTTTGACCGCCATAAACTTTACGCCCAACAACTCGCTTTGCGTATTGAACTGGAATTTTTCTAGTTCCTTGAGTTAATAGTACAACAAAACAAATAACAAGAAACATGATGCCCATAAGGACTAATTCTGAAATAAAAAGTTTTTCACCGGCAAGAACGGCTCTAATCTCATTACCAACAACAAAAGGAAGACGTGATATTATACCGACCATAATGATCAGTGATATACCATTTCCAATACCACGCTCAGTAACTTTTTCACCCATCCACATTAGTAAAATTGTCCCTGTAACCATACTAATTACAGCCGTAAAAACAAAAAGTGCACCAGGATTAATTACTACTTGAAGTTCTTTTTCAAGAAATACAGTAACCCCATAAGATTGCATTGTAGCAATAAGTACTGTTCCATAACGAGTGATTTGAGTGATTTTTTTCCTACCAGCTTCACCCTCTTTTTGTAAACGCTGGAAATAAGGGAGAACAGAGCCCATAAGCTGTATGATAATAGAAGATGATATGTAGGGCATAATACCAAGGGAAAAAAGAGAAGCTTTTTCAAAAGCACCACCAACGAACATATTGAATAAACCAAACAACGTGTCTTGCAACCTATCAAATGCACCAGCTAGAGCATTAGCATCGACACCAGGTATCGGAATATGAGCACCAATTCTAACAACAATTAAAATTGCAAGCGTATAGAGGATTTTAGTTCTCAATTCAGGAATACTAAAAATTGTTCTAACCTTATCAATCATAAAATGATTATTTCCCCACCCGCTTTTTCAATTTTTTCTTTCGCAGAAACACTAAAAGCAGAAGCGCTAAATTTTATTTTTTTATCGATTTCACCATTACCTAATATTTTAACAGGTTTAAGTGAAGATCTTATGTGACCATTATCTTTTAGGTAAGAAGGGTCAACATGAACGCTAGTTTTAAGCTCATTTAAATCACCAATGTTAACGATCTGATATTTTTCCTTAAAAATATTTGTAAAACCTCTCCGTGGCAATCTCCTAGCTAAAGGCATTTGACCACCTTCAAACCATGCTCTTTTTTTATTGCCTGAACGTTGCCCAGCCCCTTTGTGACCTCGACCTGCAGTTTTACCTAAACCAGAACCGTGACCCCTTCCAATTCTTTTTCTTTTGGATATTGAACCTTTAATCGGGACTAAGGATTCTAAATTCATTTCTTTACCTCTGTTACTTTTAAAAGATAATTAACTTTATTAATCATACCTCTAATCTGAGGAGTATCGGACTTTATAATACTTTGATTTAACTTTTTTAAACCAAGAGCAGCAATAGTAAGCTTCGCTTTAGGTTTATAACCAATAGTACTTTTTATTAATGTGATCTCTAACATAGCTTTAATTAAAAACCTCTTTAATAGTTATCTGTCTTTTATTGGCTATAGCAACCGCATCTTTAAGGTTCAATAAGCCATCTAGTGTAGCATAAACAAGATTCATTGCGTTTTTAGAACCATATCGTTTCGTTAATATATTATGGATTCCAACTTGCTCCATGACGAACCTTACAGGGCCGCCAGCAATAATACCAGTCCCTGGAGCCGCAGGCTTCAACATTACCCTACTTGCACCATGTTTACCAATGATTTTATGAGGAATTGTACCATTTATTACTGGTATTTTAAAAAGATTTCTCTTCGCAATTTCTTTACCCTTTTGAATACAGACAATAACTTCATTTGCCTTACCAAGACCAATTCCAATATGTCCTTTACCATCTCCAACAGCGACAAGAGCTGAGAATCTAAATCTTTTTCCTCTCGAGGTCACTTTCGCAGTTCTATTAATCTTTATAACAGATTCTTCTAATAAATCTAATTCAGATGGGTTTATTGTTGTCAATTTCGACTCCTTTAAAATTCTAATCCTGCTTCACGTGCAGCATCAGCAAACGCTTTTACACGACCGTGAAAAGGATAACCATTTCTATCAAAAACTACGTTTTTGATTTTTTTCTTAATAGCTTTTTCAGCAATAGTTTTTCCAATAATGATGGAAATCTCAGTTTTACTTATAGAGCTTTTAATTTCTTTTTTCAAATTACTATCTTTTGAAGAAGAAGAAACTAAAGTACTTGATTCAAAATCGTTAATAATCTGACCTTCAAAATGTTTATTACTACGATATATCACAAGCCTTGGATACTTAGAATGAAACATTGATGTAGACTTACTTCTATTTCTTCTGCGACTTTTTCTTTTTATATTATTATTTAAAATTCCCATTACTCACCAACCGTTTTACCTTGCTTAATTCTAATATTCTCACCCTTATATCGAATACCCTTGCCTTTATACGGCTCTGGTTTTCTAAAGGATCTTATTTTTGAAGCAACAGAACCTACAAGTTGCTTATCACTACCTTCAATAGATATAGCAGTTCTTTCTGCGGAAACATTAACGCCATCGGGTAAATCAAAGAAAATATCATGGGAGAAACCTAATTGAAGCTTTAACCTAGAACCTTGAATAGAAGCTTGGTAACCAACACCGACTATTTCAAGATCTTTTCTAAAACCCTCCGAAATACCAACAATCATGTTATTGATAATTTGCCTTGTTGTACCATGCATGGACCTACTAACAGCACTATCATCAACTCGATTAAAAACTAAAGTATTACCTTCATTAACAACTTTAATATTATCATGAATAACAAATGAATGAGAACCCTTACTACCAGAAACTTCGATATTTTTATTATTAACATTAACGTTAATTCCATCTGGAATATTTATTGGACTATTTCCAATTCTTGACATGTTAAAATACCTCACAGAGCAATTCACCACCGACACCTAACTTAGATGCAGTTTTGTTACTAACAACGCCTTTCGAAGTAGAAAGAATAGCAATCCCTAAGCCATCTAATACTCGTGGTATTTCACCACTCCCAACATAGATACGCTGTCCAGGCCTACTACATCTTTGGATACTTTCGATTACTGATCCACCATTGAAGTCGTACTTAAGAAAAATTCTAATAGTTTGAAACTCGCCATCATTTATAAAAAAGAAATCTTTAATGTATTTTTCTTCTTTCAAAACATAAGCAATTCTTTTCTTCATATTTGAGGAAGGTATATCCACCCAACGCTTATCTGTTCTAAAAGCATTTCTTATTCTTGTTAAAAAATCTGCTATCGGATCTGTCATAGTCATTTTATTATTTCCTTACCAACTTGCTTTTGTTACACCAGGAATTTCACCCTTTAAGGCCATTTCTCTAAAACAAAGCCTAGATAATTTAAATCTTCTGATAACACCTCTTGGTCTGCCAGTTTTAAAGCATCTGTTTCTAATCCTGATACGACTAGAAGACTTTGGCAAGTTATCTAATTTAGCAACAGCAGCTTCTCTATCATCATAGGAAGTGTCTGGGTTTTTAATTAAGGCTTTTAACTCTGCTCTAACAGTGGCATACTTTGCAACATTCTTAATTAATTTTTTTTCACGTACTATTTTCGATTTTTTTGCCATTATGCAGCCTCGTCAATTGTTTTTTTTGTAGGCTTTTCCCTTAAAGGAAAACCAAATTCTTTTAAAAGCCAATAGGCCTCATCATCAGTTTTAGCTGAAGTACTTATTGTAACATTTAGGCCACGAACGGAGTCAATATCATCATAATTAATTTCTGCAAACACAATTTGTTCTTTAATTCCAAAATTGTAGTTTCCGCGTCCGTCAAATGATTTAAATGATAAACCCCGAAAATCTCTACTCCTTGGAAGAGCGACGCAGGTTAAACGATCAAAAAATTCATACATTTTTGTAGATCGCAGCGTTACTTTACATCCGACGGGGTAACCCTTTCTAATTTTAAAATTTGAAATATCAGATTTTGATTTTGTCACTAAAGGTTTCTGGCCGGTAATAAGGCCCATTTCATTTATAGCGCTCTCGAGTTTTTTACTGTTGGATTTTGCATCACCTATACCCATGTTCAAAGAAATTGACAGAATTTTTGGAACCTGCATTGAGTTTTTGTAATTAAATCTAGTCACCATACTTGAAATAACTTGATTCCTATAAAGACTCAACATATTGGGAATACGGGAAGAGCCCTCAGTATTATTTTTTGACTTAGTATCTATTTTTTTATTCATTGTACTTCAGATTCTTCATTAGTTTTTTTAATAACTCTAACTTTAGAGCCATCATCCAAAAATTTATATCCCAACCTAGAGGCAGTACCACCCTGAACAACCATTACATTTGACACATGCAAAGCAGCCTCTTTTTCAACTATACCACCATTTGGATTTTCTTGAGATGGTCTAGTTGATTTTTTGATAAAATTAACACCTTCAACAATAATTCTTTGTTTTTTTGGAGAAGTAAATAAAACTTTACCTTCTGATCCTTTGTGCGCACCACTAATAACGCGGACTTTCATACCTTTTTTAATCAACATCTATAAAACCTCCGGTGCTAATGATATAATCCTCATAAAACCAGAGTCTCGCAATTCCCTGCCAACAGGGCCAAAAATTCTTGTTCCCCTTGGTTCTCCTTGAGAGTTAAGCAGTACAGCAGCATTTTCATCAAACCTGATAACACTCCCATCATTACGACCATACTCTTTTTTTGTCCTAACAACAACAGCGCGATGAACCTCTCCCTTACTAACCATACCACCAGGAATAGCTTTCTTAACAGTTATGACAATTTGGTCACCTACACTAGCGTATTTTCGACCAGAACCGCCAAGAACCTTAAAGCATAAAACTTCCTTCGCTCCAGTATTATCCGCTACTTTTAATCTAGTTTCTTGTTGTATCAATTTTTAGCCTAATTTTTTTGATTCTTGTATGATTTCACTAACACGCCACCTTTTATTCTTACTAATTGGTTTTGTGGATACTATCTTCACTACATCTCCTTCTTTAGGAACTACCTTCGAGACATGAGATAAAAATTTTTTATGCTTCTTTATTCTTTTTTGGTAAACAGGGTGAGCAACAACCCTAGTAACCTCTACACTGACGGTACTATTCATTTTTGTAGATACTACTTTCCCGATGAGACTTTGTATACTTTTATTTTCAATCATATTATATCGCTGTTTATTTGTTATTCAAATACAGACTCTCATTTAAAAGAGTCTTTATTTTTGCAATCTTTTTTCTAGTTTTTTTAATTTGAGACAAATCTTCTAACTGTTGCATAGTTTTTTGAAAAATTAAATTTTGTAAAGAATCTTGAGAGTCAATCAGGCTAGAATTTAGTTCCTTTATGGAACTATCTAATTTTTGTTTTTCAGCCATTTACATTGGCCTCCTTTCTACTAATTTTGTCTTTATAGGCAATTTGTGACCGGCATTCCTAAACGCTTCCTCAGCCATTTCTTTATCGACGCCTTCAATTTCAAAAAGAATTCTTCCAGGCTTAACTACAGAAACCCAATGGTCAAGAGAACCTTTTCCCTTACCCATCCTAGTTTCCGCTGGCTTAGCAGTGATGGGTTTATCTGGAAATATACGAATCCACATTTTACCAACTTTTCGAACTATTCGAGAAATCACAATACGTGACGCTTCAATTTGTCTGGCTGTAACCCAACCAGCTTCTAAAGCTTTAAGCCCGTAGGTTCCAAAAGCAACATGATTACCACGAGCAGACATTCCACGTCTATTACCACGATGATGACGCCTATATTTTATTTTTTTTGGTTCAAGCATAATCTAATTATCTTTTAAGGTTTACAAATCCAAACTTTTACACCAATTATTCCATATGCTGTATGAACTTCAGTAAGAGCATAATCTATATTTGCTCTTAAAGTATGCAGAGGAACACTACCGTCAGAATACTTTTCACTTCTAGCAATTTCAACGCCACCAAGCCTACCAGCAACATTAATCCTAATACCCTTGGCACCCATCCGCATGGTCGCCTGCATTGACTTATTAATAACTCTGCGATAAGAAATTTTCTTTTTAAGCTGTTGGCCTATATTTGAACCAACTAGAGCAGCATTTAATTCAGGCCTTTTAACTTCTGAAATATTAATCTGAGCATCTTTTTTATTAGTTAATTGCCTGAGCTCTTTTTTTAATTTATTAACCTCTTCACCACCTCGTCCAATTACAATACCAGGCCTAGCAGTATGAATAGTGACTGAAACTTTTTTAGATGTTCTATTTATCTCAACACTGGATATACCGGCGTTTGGAAGCCTATAAGATATGTAATTACGAATTTTAACATCTTCTTCTAATGGCTCTGCAAAATTATTTTTATCAGCAAACCAGGTTGATGTCCAACCTTTATTTACATTTAATCTAAAACCTACTGGATGTGTTTTTTGTCCCAATTCTTTTCCTCGTTGACTATTCTGTAGTTAAAATTATAGTTAAGTGACTAGAAGGCCTACGGAGTTTAGATGCTCTACCCATTGATGCAGCACGAAAGCGCTTCATGACTGGACCTTGATTTACATAAGCTTCTTTGATTTTAATAAGATCTGTATCAATGTCATTATTACCATCTAATTGTAGCAAGTTCGCTACTGCAGATCGAATAGTTTTTTCAATAGCAACAGAAGCTTTTTCTGATGAAAAATGAAGATAATTTATCGCATTACCAACGTTGTACCCACGGACTTGATTTAATACTTTTCTAACCTTCCGAGGCGACTGACGATTATACCTTAATGTAGCTCTAGCTTCCATAATACTTATTTCCTATCCCCAGAATGCATCCTAAATGTCCTTGTGGGAGAAAACTCACCTAATTTATGCCCAACCATATTTTCAGAGACAAAAACAGGAATGAACTTATTACCATTATGAACAGCAAAAGTATGTCCAACAAAATCAGGAATTATCATTGATCTACGAGACCAAGTCTTAATGACAGTTTTCTTACCATTCTCATTATTCTTTACAACTTTCCCCATTAGTTTTTGATCAACAAATGGACCCTTTTTTAATGATCTAGCCATCGCTATTTACGCCTCTTGATTATCATACTATTTGATTTTTTGTTTTTCTTTCTCGTTTTGAATCCTTTTGTCGGTTTACCCCAAGGAGTCACAGGATGACGACCACCTGAAGTTTTACCTTCCCCACCACCATGAGGGTGATCAACGGGATTCATAACGACACCCCTTACTTTTGGCCTTTTACCAAGCCAACGAGAACGACCAGCTTTACCAGAAATAATTTGCTCAAATGTTCTATTACCGACTTGACCAATAGTAGCCATACACCTTTCTGAAACAAGACGAATTTCCCCAGAAGGAAGCTTAAGAGTGGTAAAACCATTATCATGAGCCATTATTTGAGCATAGCCACCAGCAGAACGAACCATTTGGCCGCCTTTACCTGGCACCATTTCAACATTGTGTACCAAAAGACCTGTAGGAATATTAAATAATTTTAAGGCGTTACCAACTTTCAAAGGAACTTTTTCTCCAGAAATAATCTGAGAACCTACAGGGAGATCTAGAGGAGCAAGAATATATCTTTTTTCCCCATCTTCATAATGAATAAGCGAAATATAAGCAGACCTATTGGGATCATATTCGATAGTAGCTACTTTACCTTTTACATCGAATTTATCCCTCTTATAGTCTACAATTCTATATCTTCTTCTATGACCACCACCTCTTCTTCGAACAGTAATTCTACCAGTATTGTTCCTGCCACCTTTTTTTCGAAGCGCAACAGTAAGGGACTTTTCTGGTTTATCTGTAGTCAATTCAGAAAAATCAGCTCTCGAAGCAAACCTACTTCCTGGCGTAACTGGTTTTAAACTTCTTACGCCCATTCTAGTCCTCTGCTCCACTATTTACATAATCAATTGCATCACCATTAACTAAAGTAACAATTGCTTTTTTATAACTGGATCTCTTTCCTTGAGTCCTAATAGATTTTCCGTTGCTTCGAGTGGTCATCTGTTTTAGTTTGCCATCTATATTCATAGTAGCAACTTTTGACACCGAAACATCGAATTTGTTTTCAACGGCGGATTTGATTTGAATTTTATTAGATTCCGCAGAAACTATAAAAGCATATTTATTCTGACGCTCCTGCATTATGGCCATTTTTTCTGTCAAAATTGGACGGATAATTATTTTCTGATACATAATATTAAGCTAAGACCTCCGATAAGATTTTAACCCCTATCTTGTCAATTAAAATAACCTCAGAATCTAGCAAATCATAAACGCTTACGCTTCTAGCATTTTCAATGAAAACATTTCGAATATTTCTTGAAGCTAAAACTAAATTTTCTTGGAAAGAACTAACGAGAATTAGGGTCTTTTTTTGACCAACCTTTATATTTTTTAAAAAAGATTTAAAATTAGAAGTTTTTTTAGATTCTATATCAATAGTATCTAAAACAACAACTTCACCATCTTTTATTCTTTTTGAAATAACAGATTTACGAGCCAGTTTACTCATTTTTTTTGGCATTTTATGACTGTATCCGTGAGGTTCGGGGCCAAACACGACACCGCCACCTTTCCACAAAGGAGAACGAATGGTTCCAGCCCTAGCAACACCGCGACCCTTTTGCTTAAATGGTTTTTTACCACCACCTCTAACGGCAGAGCGGTTTTTGGCACTATGAGTACCTTGCCTTAAATTTGTCAATTCGGCAAGAACAGCTTGCCGTACTACAGAAGGATTCAATTTGACACCAAAAACATTACTGTCAATATCAATACTATCAACAACTATACCTGAATTATTATGTACTTCTATTTTCATATTTATCTCGTAATAACAACAATGCCATTAGTTGATCCAGGAACACTACCTTTAACTAACAACTGATTTTTATGCTCATTTATTTTTATGACCTCAAGAGATTTAACACTCACAGTTTTATTACCGTACCTACCTGGCATTTTTTTTCCAGGAAATACACGAGAAGGATCAGAAGCATTACCAATCGAACCTACATGTCTATAGGTATCACCCTGACCATGAGTTTTCCTTTGAGTACTAAAATTATACTTTTTAACGGTACCTGAAAATCCATGCCCCTTGGATTTACCAGAAACACTAATAAGATCCCCCTCATTGAAAAGAGTCACATTAAATACTTGCCCCGGTTTATAGTCAAATTTTGGAACCTTTTGAAATTCAACTAAAACCTTTGTTGGCTTCACATTATTTTTTAAAAAATGTCCAGCCATAGGTTTATTAACATGCTTACTTTTTGATTCAAGATAACCAATTTGGACAGAATCATAACCATCATTTTCAATAGTTTTTACCTGTGTAACATAACAAGGACCAACCTCTAAAACAGTGACCGGAATTGCACGACCTCCCGAATCAAAGACCCTAGTCATCCCAATTTTTTTTCCTATTAATCCTCGCATAAACTATTAAACCTTTATCTCAATATCAACACCAGCAGGAAGATCTAACTTCATAAGAGACTCAACAGTCTTAGGTGTAGAATTAATAATATCAATCATTCTTTTGTGAATTTTTGTCTGGAACTGCTCTCTTGATTTTTTGTCAACATGAGGCGAACGAAGGACTGTATAGATAGAACGCTTAGTAGGAAGAGGAATAGGACCAGAAATAATAGCACCAGTAGATTTGGCTGTTTTTACGATTTTATCCGTAGACTTATCTAGCAAAATATGGTCATACGCTCTTAAACTTATTCTTATTGACTGATTAGCCATATTATATCCTACTCAACAATCTCTGTTACAACACCTGCACCAACAGTATGCCCACCTTCACGAATGGCGAACCTAAGTTCTTTATCCATTGCT
>Ga0209374_1000088_pt1 | contig 97574 bp, 83 predicted proteins | sample SaaInlLV_DNA_10m_FD_184683 | JGI IMG/M metagenome (GOLD analysis project Ga0209374, IMG submission 184683) | Marine microbial communities from expanding oxygen minimum zones in the Saanich Inlet - SI075_LV_DNA_10m (SPAdes) (version 2) | ecosystem: Environmental > Aquatic > Marine > Unclassified ... | reverse complement strand
AAGGCAAGGGTGAGTGCTGGCGCGTTTTCAATATGGCTCATGTGACCCTCTGGAAAAACAACCACTTCCGAGTTGGTTGTTTTTGCTTCGTTTAAAGAAGTTTCAAGATCCAAAACAGGGTCTTTTTCGCCGATAATAATCAATTTTTTAAAGTTGTTTTCAGTCAAAACCGCCGTTCGGTTGGGGCGAATTCGCATCCCTTCCTGTCCAGCAATATAGCCTTGTATGGGTGTTTTTAAGGCCTCCTGCAATGCCGCTTTCATTTCGGCTTTAAAAAGACTTCGACTTTTTTCACCAAACAAATTGGAGAAAGACATGCGGACCATGTTTTCAAAGTTTTTCTGAATCATTTTGTTGGCACGGAGTCGCAGTGTTTTTCGCTCAGCATCATCTTCAATAGCTGTAGAATTCATCAGGCACATTCCTTTTATTTTCTGTGGGTATTTCTCTGCAAAAGCCAAAGCCACATAACCGCCCAACGAATGCCCAATGACCAAACATTTTCGAATGCGCAAGTGTTTTAAAACTGCCGCTACACTTTCTGCAAACAGCTCCATGCTGTGCACATAGCCCAAACAGTCAGATTTTCCATGGCCGAGTAAATCAATAGCAATGACTCGATTTCTTTTCGAAAGTTGCGGAATCACGTCTTTCCACATGCTTGTGTTTTCTAAAAAACCATGTAAGAGAACCACAGCAGTTCCTTTTCCGACATCCGAAAAAGAAATGCCTGCTTTTTTAAAAGTGACCGATTTTTGCATCTTACAAAAATATGTATATTTCAAGAATAAAAATCAACCAAAAAATGAATAAAACAAAAGAAATTTGGATTGCTGGTTTTGCTCTTTTCTCACTTTTTTTTGGCGCAGGAAATTTAATATTACCCCCCACTCTCGGGTTAAAATCTGGAGTAGATTGGTGGATTGTTGTGTCGGGTTTTGTGCTAACAGCTGTTACCATCCCTATTTTGGCCATTTTTGCACATGCAAAATTACAAGGTACTTTGTACGATTTTGGGAAGAAAGTGTCCCCACGATTTAGCAGTGTGTATTGTTTTCTTATCTATATCATTGCCGTTGCAATTCCCTCTCCAAGAACCGCCGCAGTTACCCATGAAATGACCGTGCAACCCTTTTTTGACACCGCACCCATTTATACAAGCATCGTGTATTTTGTACTGGTTTTTATTTTTGCCATAAACCGAACCCGAGTCATTGGGTTAATCGGGAAGTTTCTAACACCGATTATTGTTTTCATCCTGTTGATCATTATCGGAATTGCTGTTTTTACCACTTCTGGAACCCTGCAAGCTTCCACCTTTACAACTCCTTTTGTAGATGGAATTCTAGAGGGCTACCAAACCTTTGATGCCATTGGTGGCGTGGTGGTGGGCGCTGTCATTATTATTTCATTAAATTATAGCAGTCACACTACTTTTGATGCCAAAAGAAACTTGATTCGAAAAGCTGGTTTTATTGCCGGAATCGGCTTGCTTCTTATTTATGGCGGCTTGATTTTAAGCGGTGCTTTATTGGGTCCTACTTTTGCAGAAGGCACCACAAGAACTGCCGTTTTATCAGGATTGAGTACCCAAACATTGGGCAATTTTGGCACCCAGTTTTTAAGTGTTTTGGTGGCATTGGCGTGTTTTACAACCGCGGTTGGAATTGTTACAGGAACCGCAGATTACATCAGTGGAATCTGTAAAAATTCTAAAAAAGCCTACCTCATTACGGCAGCAATAGCAGCTGCCACTGGAGTCTTGGTAGGAAGTTATCAAGTAGGTTTTATCATTACATTGGCCGTGCCTGCCTTGATGTTTTTATATCCCATTACCATTGTATTGATTGTTTTGAATGTACTTCCAGACAAATTGGCTTCCAAAAAAGTATTTAGAGGCGTGGTATTGGTCACCTTTTTGTTCAGCATCCCCGATTTTTTAGGCTTTGTAATTCCGAGTGCATATTTAGTAGCTTTAAAAAATTTCATTCCATTGGCAAACGCCAGTTTAGGATGGGTGCTTCCAGCTTTTTTGGTTTTTGTTGGGTTGAATGTTCCTGTTTTCAAAACCAAGGCCTCCAATTAAAAGCACTTTAAAAAAAGTGTTTTTATGGTTATAAAATATAAATAGGTTATTTTTGACCTAGATCTAAAACACAGCTTTTGTTAAACTATTACACATATCCACATACCTCCTCCAAAAAATGGGTGACCTTTGTTCATGGAGCAGGTGGTAGTAGCTCTATATGGTTCAAACAAGTGCGTGCTTTTAAAAAGCATTTTAACGTGTTAATTCTCGATTTGCGAGGACACGGAGATAGCAAACCGACCTTAAAAGATACCTTCAATCCAAAATATACTTTTGATTCGATAACCGATGATATTGTGGAGGTTCTTGCGCATTTAAAAATAAAGAAATCGCATTTTATTGGCATTTCTTTAGGAACAATTTTGATTCGAAACTTGGCCGAAAAAAAACCAGCAATGGTTCAGAGCATGATCATGGGAGGTGCAATTATAAAAATGAATTTCCGCTCGCAAGTGTTAATGAAAGTGGGCAATCTTTTTAAATCTGTGGTGCCCTATATGCTATTATACAAACTCTTTGCATTTATTATTATGCCAAAGAAGAATCACAAAAAATCGAGATTATTGTTTGTCAACGAAGCGAAGAAATTATACCAAAAAGAATTTATTCGTTGGTTTAAGTTGACTTCAGAAATCAATCCACTATTAAGACTTTTTAGAACCAAAGACATTAAAATTCCTACTTTTTATGTGATGGGTGCAGAAGACCATTTGTTTTTGCCTTCCATAAAAAACATTGTTTCCAAACACAGCAGTTCCTCCCTTTATGTGGTAGACAATTGTGGGCATGTAGTGAATGTAGAACAGCCAGAAATGTTCAACACCCGCAGCATTCAATTTATCAATTCTTTGGGATAAAAAAAACGAGTCTTTCAACTCGCTTTTTATATTAAGCATTCATAATATCTTCAATTTCATCTGCTTCAATAGGAATATTTCCCATCAGATTAAAAGGAGCTCCGTTTTCTTGAACCACCACATCATCTTCCAAACGAATTCCAAAACCTTCTTCAGGAATGTAAATCCCAGGTTCTACCGTAAATACCATATTGGCTTCCATCGGTTTGTGAAGCAATCCATAATCGTGCGTGTCTAAACCAATATGATGGCTGGTACCGTGCATGAAATACTTTTTGTATGCAGGCCAATTTTTATCCTCATTCTGAACATCTGCTTTGTCGAGCAAACCTAATTTCAGTAATTCTGCCGTCATAATTCCGCCAACTTCAACATGGTAATCTTTCCAAATCGTTCCTGGTGTTAAGAGCTTTGTTGCCTCTTTTTTTACATGGTTTACTGCGTTGTATACTGCTTTTTGTCTTTCAGAAAATTTTCCAGAAACCGGAACCGTTCTTGATAAATCACTTTTATAATTGGCATATTCTGCCGCAATATCAAACAAGATTAAATCGCCCGCTTTACATTGTTGATTGTTTTCGATATAGTGCAATACATTGGCATTGTTGCCACTCGCAATTATTGGAGTATAGGCAAATCCTTTAGAGCGATTTTTTATGAATTCATGAATCAATTCTGCTTCAATTTCATATTCCCAAACACCGGGTTGTATGAAATTTAAAATTCTTCTAAAACCTTTTTCGGTAATGTCACAAGCTTGTTGCATTAAATCCAATTCAATCGGATCTTTAACGGCACGCAATCGCTGTAAAATAGGATTGCTTTTAGCAACACTGTGTGCAGGATATTTTGCCAACAACCATTTTGTAAAACGATCTTCCCGCGTTTCAGTTACTATATTGGCTCTGTAATGTTCGTTGGTATTAATGTAAAAAGTATCACAGTAAGTAGTCATTTCAAACAATACTTTCTCTAAATCTTGAAGCCAAAACACCGTTTGAACCCCAGAGGTATTAAACGCTGCCTCTTTGGTTAATTTTTCACCTTCCCAAACGGTAATGTGTTCATTGGTTTCCGTCAGAAAAAGGACTTCTCGTAAGTTTTCATTGGGGCAATCTGGAAAGAGCATTAATACACTTTCTTCTTGGTCTACGCCACTCAAATAAAAGAGGTCTCGATGTTGTTCAAAGGGCATGGTACTATCTGCACTGATCGGATAAATATCATTCGAATTAAAAATAGCCAAGCTATTTTTTTGCATTAGCGAAGCAAAATTTTTACGATTTTTTATAAAAAGTGCTGAATTTATGGGTTGGTATTTCATGGGAAACCTATTTAGATTTCAAAGGTAGCAATAATAAACAGCAACTTAAAACGATTTAAATTTCGTTCTAAATTCATTGGGTAAAGATTCTTAAAAAGGATGGTTGTTGTTGCGTCTAGATGTGCTGTTTGCGGAATGCAATTTTTTTGGATCAAAAAAAACCACATAACAACACCGATTTATTTTCGATGTTTTTATGTGGTCTTTAATCTTTAATAAAGAAACCCTGTTTTTTAAGTACGTTTTCTCTTTGGAGCGCCTGTTCTTCCACGTCCCGAAGTTGGCGTGTTTTTGTTTCCTTTGAAATGCGGTTTGTTTTTAGGTCGATTCCCTCCAGCACCCGATTTTTTCTTTCCAAAAGAACCTTTGCTTTGGGTAGCTGCTCTTTTTGGAGGTGCTGTATCCGTTGGTTCGAAACCTTCTACGATTGTAGAATTCAATTTCTCTTTTAATAATTTTTCAATCTCGTTTTGGTATTCTACTTCTTCACTACAAACCAAAGAGATTGCCTCTCCAGCAGCACCGGCTCTTCCTGTTCTTCCAATTCGATGTACATAATCTTCAGGAACGTTTGGCAATTCAAAATTAATAACGTGTGGCAATAATGGAATGTCTAAACCACGTGCAGCAATATCGGTAGCTACTAAAATCTTAATGGTATTGTCTTTGAAATTTCGAAGCGCTTTTGTTCTGGCTCCTTGACTTTTATTTCCGTGAATTGCAGCAGCAGAAATGCCTGCTTTTATTAGCTTTTCAGTCAATTTGTTTGCACCGTGTTTGGTTCTTGTGAAAACCAACACCTGCGTCCAATTGTTGTCTTTAATTAATTTAATGGTAAACTCGGTCTTCTTTTTTTTATCAACTTTATAAACCTTGTGGGTTACTTTTTTTGCTGTTGAATTTTGAGGCGCCGTTTCTACGGAAACAGGATTTCTTAAAATCCCGGAAGCTAGTTTTTTAATATCGTTTGAAAAAGTAGCAGAAAACATTAAGTTTTGACGCTTTTCAGGCATAAAACTAATGATTTTGTTGATGTCTCTCACAAAACCCATGTCCAACATTCTGTCTGCTTCATCTAAAATTAAGACCTCTACACGTTTAAAAGAGAGTGCTTTTCGATCATGTAAATCCAACAATCTTCCTGGAGTTGCTACCAAAATATCAACCCCATTTTTCAAGGTTGCTATTTGTGGTTTTGCGTTGACACCACCAAAAATAACCGTCGATTTTATGTTTACATATTTACTGTATTCTCTTATATTGTCATGAACCTGTGCCGCCAATTCTCTTGTTGGTGTTAAAACCAACGCACGTAAGGGTCTGTATTTTGGGTGTTTAGTTTCTGATAAATATTGTAAAACAGGCAAGGTAAATCCTGCTGTTTTTCCAGTTCCTGTTTGCGCAGAAGCTAAAATATCTTTTCCTTCTAAAATATGTGGAATTGCTTTTTCTTGTATGGGAGACGGTTTGGTATATCCTTTCTCTTCAACGGCTTTCACCAAAGCTGAAGATAAACCTAAATCTGAAAATGTCATAGAAATTATTTAAGAAACACACCTTATGTAGTGGTTTCTGGGGACAAAGATACATTCTTTTAAGTTGAGGGTTTGCAAAGTTTTGGATGGGTTTTTAGCTGAATTCTTTTGCCATTGAATTTACAAGTAGTAATTTCATAACTTCAAACTAAATCTCAACTCATATGAAAGCTGTTTTTCAAGTTATTTTATTTCTTTTTTCAGTAAGTTTTTTCGCACAACAAGCCACAGATGCTGCGCTTATTCAAGAAGCTTTGCTTCAAAAAACAACACAGGCAAACAATTCGTTGGTTAAAAATGTAAATTTCGTCAGTATGGGGCCAACAGTCATGAGTGGACGTGTGGCAGATGTTGCTGTAAATCCAGAGAATAGCACAGAGTTTTATGTAGGATATGCTTCAGGGGGGTTGTGGTATACCAATAATAATGGAACAACTTTTACGCCAGTGCTTGACAATGCTCCCACGCAAAATGTAGGAGACATTGCTGTCGACTGGAATTCTGGAACGCTATGGGTAGGAACTGGAGAGAAAAATTCTTCCCGATCGAGTTATGCTGGAATCGGAATTTTAAAATCTACCGACCAAGGAAAAACGTGGAGCAATGTTGGTTTGCCAGATGCACATCATATCAGTAGAATTTTAATCAACCCAAAGAATGCCGATGAAGTTGTAGTAGGGGTTATTGGCCATTTATATTCTTCCAATGAAGAAAGAGGAGTGTTTAAAACAACAGATGGAGGAGCAACTTGGACAAAGTCATTGTTCATAAATAATGAAACAGGTATTATAGACGTTGCGGCAGCGCCAGAGAACTTTAATGTGATGTATGCTGCCTCATGGGAAAGAGCGCGTACAGCATGGAATTTTGACGGTGACGGTAGTAATTCTGCCATTTATAAAAGTATGGATGCTGGAAGCTCATGGACAAAGATTGCAGATAAAAGTGGTTTTCCAACAGGAAATGGTGTGGGTAGAATAGGTTTGGCCGTTTTTAATGAAAATACTGTATATGCTTTGCACGACAGTCAATTTAGAAGACCAAAAAATAAAGATAAAAAGCCCTCAGACGATTTAACAAAAGAAGATTTTAAAAGCATGTCTTCAAGTGATTTTTTACAATTAACCGATAAAAAGCTGAATACCTATCTAAAAAATAACGGCTTTCAAGAAAAATACCGCGCCGAAAACGTAAAACAAATGGTGCGTGTTGGAACTGTAAAACCGATAGATTTGGCAAGTTATTTAGAAGATGCCAATTTGATGTTGTTTGATACACAAGTAATTGGTGCAGAGGTTTTTAAAACAACCAATGGCGGGAAGTCTTGGAAGAAAACACATGAAAACTTCTTGGATGGTGTGTATAGTTCTTATGGGTATTATTTTGGAGAGATACGAGTAGATCTACAAGATGAAAACGGTATTTATGTAATGGGAGTTCCTATTATAAAATCGAAAGACGGGGGAAAAACATTTACATCAATTAGCAAAGAAAACGTGCATTCAGATCATCAAGCACTGTGGGTAAATCCAAACAAATCAGGGCATCTTTTAAATGGAAATGATGGAGGATTGAATCTTTCTTACGACGATGGTAAAAATTGGACAAAACTAAATGATCCTGCTGTAGGCCAATTTTATTCGGTGTATGCAGACAATCAGAAAAACTATCATGTTTATGGAGGCTTGCAAGACAACGGAGTTTGGGTTGCTCCAAACAATGCGAAAATGAATAAAGGATGGAAACAAACCGGTAAAAACCCCTATGAATCTATTATGGGTGGAGATGGAATGCAAGTGCAAGTAGACGATCGAAATCCAGACATTGTATATACAGGATATCAATTTGGAAACTATTATCGCATTAACAGAGCAACGGGAAAGAGAACTTATATTCAACCAAAACATACCTTAGGGGAAACGCCTTACCGATTTAATTGGCAAACCCCCATTCATTTATCAAAACACAATCAAGATATTTTATATCTAGGAGGCAATAAATTGCATCGTTCTCTAAACAAAGGAACTACTTGGGAAACCATTTCGGCCGATTTAACTACGGGAGGCAAGAAAGGAAATGTCGCTTACGGAACGCTGACGTCAATTTCTGAAAGTCCATTTCAATTTGGAGTCATTTATGTGGGTTCCGATGATGGATACATTCATGTTACCAAAAATGGCGGAGGAAGCTGGACACGAATCTCAAATGATTTACCTCAAAATTTATGGGTATCAAGAGTCATCGCGTCAAAACATAAAAAAGAACGCGTATATGCTACTTTAAATGGATATCGATTTGACGATTTCAATTCCTATGTATACGTTTCTGATGATTATGGGCAAACATGGAAAAGCATCCATAAAAACCTTCCTATTTCAGCTGTAAATGTGGTGAAGGAAGACCCAGAAAACGAACATCTTTTGTATGTAGGAACTGATAACGGGGTATATGTTTCCCTAAATTCTGGTACGTCTTGGGAAGTGTTTCGTAAAAATATACCCAATGTTGCAGTGCATGATTTGGTGATTCAACCCACAGCAAAACACTTAATAATTGGAACACATGGACGTAGTTTGTACAAAGCAGACATTGCTCCTCTGCAAAAAATGACGGAAGATGTATTGGTGAAAAAGGCACATATTTTTGCGGTGAAAGACATTCGAAAAAATAGTTCTTGGGGGCGTTCTTGGAGTCCTTGGAGAAAAGCGAATACACCTGAATTGAAGATTCCTTTTTATTCAAATTCAACCCAAAAAATGAATATTGCAGTTTTTAAAGATGCAGTTAAAGTAAATACGATGAAAGTTTTAGCAGACAAAGGGTACAATGAAGTGATTTTTGATGTGTCTTTTTCTAAAAAAGGGAAAAGAACTTTTGAGAAGAAAAACCCTAAAGGAGATGCTTTAAAAGCGGCTAAAAACGGTATTTTCTACCTACCAAAAGGAAAATATGTTGTAAAAATTGGTGATGAAGCGCGTGCATTTGAGGTGAAATAATTCATGCTGCTGCTTGGCTTCAAATTAAAATTGATTAGAATTATTTAAAATAAATCTAAATACGAGCGAAAACGTTGTAATTTCTTTGCTTTGCGAGTTGTTTCAGTGTATTTTTGCGCCTTAAATTTATAACTATTTATACAATGAGTGGATTTTTTAAATCTTCAATTGGAAGAAAAGTAGCAATGGCGCTTTCTGCGTTCTTCTTAATGTTCTTCTTACTTCAGCATTTAGCAATTAATATTCTATCGGTTTTTAGCCCAGAAACTTTTAACGAGGTTTCTCATTTTATGGGGACAAATCCAGTAGTTCAGTTTGCATTGCAACCTGTTTTAATTTTTGCAGTTGTTTTTCACTTTGTAATGGGTTTCATTCTAGAGCTAAAAAACAGCAAAGCAAACGGCGTTTCGTATGCTAAGAATAATGGCGCTGCAAATTCTACTTGGTTTAGTAGAAATATGATTTATAGCGGAATTACAATTTTGGCGTTTATCGTTTTGCATTTTATTGATTTTTGGTTTCCAGAAATCAATACAAAATTTATTCAAGGCGATTGGTCTGGAATGCTAGAAGGTGTCGATGGATATAGGTATCATGAAGAATTGGTACACAAATTTGTGAATCCAATTAGAGTAGGCGCTTATGTTGTTGCATTTGTCTTTTTAGGATTGCATTTAGCACACGGTTTCACTTCTGCTTTTCAATCTATGGGAGGTACTGTAGGAAGAAAGAAAGCAGCACAAAATATTGGAAAAGCATATTCAATTATAATTCCAGCAGGATTTATTTTTATTGCATTGTATCATCACTTCAACCATTAATCGCATTATAGTATGGCTTTAGATTCAAAAGTACCACAAGGTCCATTGAAAGATAAATGGACAGATTATAAAAATCATATTAACTTGGTAAACCCTGCTAACAAACGTCATATTGATGTGATTGTTGTTGGTACAGGATTGGCAGGAGGTTCTGCTTCTGCAACCTTAGCAGAATTAGGCTACAATGTAAAATCATTTGCCTATCAAGATTCTCCACGTAGAGCGCATTCTATTGCGGCACAGGGAGGTATTAATGCTGCGAAAAACTACCAAGGAGATGGAGATTCTACCTACAGATTGTTTTATGACACTGTAAAAGGGGGCGATTATCGTTCTCGTGAAGCAAACGTTTACAGATTGGCAGAAGTTTCTGCAAATATTATCGATCAATGTGTGGCACAAGGAGTTCCTTTCGCACGTGATTATGGGGGTCTTTTAGATAACCGATCTTTTGGAGGAGTTTTAGTTTCTAGAACTTTTTACGCCAAAGGACAAACAGGACAACAATTATTATTAGGAGCTTATTCTGCAATGAACCGTCAAATTGCACGTGGTAAGATTGAAATGTTCAATCGCCATGAAATGTTAGATGTAGTTGTTGTTGACGGAAAAGCAAGAGGAATTATAGCACGTAACTTAGTAACTGGAGAAATTGAACGTCATTCTGCACATGCAGTGGTGATTGCTTCTGGAGGGTATGGAAATGTTTATTTCTTATCCACCAATGCTATGGGTTCTAACGTAACTGCAGGTTGGAAAGTGCATAAAAAAGGAGCGTATTTTGCAAATCCTTGTTATACACAGATTCACCCAACATGTATTCCACGTTCAGGAGATTATCAATCTAAATTAACGTTGATGTCTGAATCGTTAAGGAATGATGGACGTATTTGGGTTCCTAAGAATTTAGAAGATGTTACAGCCATTCGTGAAGGAAAATTAAAACCGACACAATTAACAGAAGACCAAAGAGATTATTATTTAGAAAGACGTTATCCTGCTTTTGGAAACTTGGTGCCGCGTGATGTAGCTTCTAGAGCCGCAAAAGAGCGTTGTGATGCAGGTTACGGTGTAAATGCAACAGGAGAAGCAGTTTATTTAGATTTTGCAGCATCTTTTGAACGTTATGGTTCAGAACAAGCGAAGATTCAAAATATCTCAAATCCATCTGCAGCAAAAATTAAAGAATTAGGACAAGAAATTGTACGTGCGAAATATGGAAACTTATTTCAGATGTATGAAAAAATTGTCGACGAGAATCCATATGAAACCCCAATGATGATTTATCCAGCGGTACACTATACCATGGGTGGAGTTTGGGTTGATTATAATTTGATGACGACCATTCCTGGATGTTATGCAATTGGAGAAGCAAATTTCTCTGATCACGGAGCAAACAGATTGGGTGCTTCTGCACTAATGCAAGGGTTGGCCGATGGTTATTTTGTATTGCCATATACAATTGGAGATTATTTATCAGACGACATTCGTACTGGAAAAATAGCAACAGACACTCCGGAATTTGATGCAGCAGAAAAAGAAGTTACTGAAAGAATTGAATTCTTTGTGAATAATAAAGGAACGCATTCTGTAGATTATTACCACAAGAAATTAGGAAAAATCATGTGGGATAAATGTGGGATGTCTAGAAACAAAGCAGGCTTAGAAGAAGCTGTTGAAGAAATTTCTGCTTTAAGAAAAGACTTCTGGAAAAATGTTATTGTTCCTGGAACAGCAACAGAATATAATGAACAATTAGCGAAAGCGGGTAGAGTAGCAGATTTCTTAGAATTAGGAGAATTGTTTGCAAAAGACGCTTTAGTGAGAGAAGAATCTGCAGGAGGACATTTTAGAGAAGAACACCAAACTGAAGACGGAGAAGCAAAGCGAATGAAAGAATTTCAATTTGTGTCTGCTTGGGAATATAAAGGAGAACCAAAAGATGCTGTTTTACATAAAGAAGCACTGGTGTACGAGAATATAGAAGTTAAAGAAAGAAGTTATAAATAATAGTTGCTTTTAGCATTTAGCCATTAGTTCCAAACGAACAGCTAAAATCTAACAGCCATAAGCATAAAAATTATGAATCTAACACTTAAGATTTGGCGTCAATCAGATGCAAACGACAAAGGTAAAATGGTCGATTATAAAGTGACTGAAATTTCAGAGCACATGTCTTTTTTAGAAATGATGGATGTGTTGAACGAACAGTTGGTAAATGCAGGGGAAGAGCCTGTTGCTTTTGATCATGATTGTAGAGAAGGAATTTGTGGAATGTGTTCGATGTTTATCAACGGAGAGGCACATGGACCAGACAGAGGCGTAACAACATGTCAATTGCACATGCGTATGTTTAAAGATAGAGATACCATTACCATAGAGCCTTTTAGAGCTGCTTCTTTTCCAGTTATTAAAGATTTAGTAGTTGATCGTTCAGCATTTGATAGAATTCAGCATTCAGGAGGTTACATTTCTGTAAATACTTCAGGAAATACGCAAGATGCAAACTCAATTCCAATCGCTAAACACGCAGCAGATGAAGCAATGGATGCAGCAACTTGTATTGGTTGTGGTGCTTGTGTGGCTACGTGTAAAAACTCTTCTGCCATGTTATTTGTAGGGGCAAAAGTATCGCAATACGCGTTGTTACCACAAGGACAAGTCGAAGCGGCAGATCGTGTGAAAAACATGGTAGCGCAAATGGATTTAGAAGGTTTTGGAAACTGTACCAATACCGGTGCATGTGAGGTAGAGTGCCCCAAAGGAATTTCTTTAGACAACATTGCAAGAATGAACAGAGAGTTAATGAAAGCATCGATTTAATTTTACAATTAAATCTTTTAACTTTTGTTGGAACAATAAAAAAAGCCAAAAACGAGTATCGTTTTTGGCTTTTTTTATTTTTATAAATATTAGATACTCTAAATCAATGATTTATTATTTTCAATAATCCTCCACATGGGCTAATCATGGTCTATTTTTTGTTAAAAAAGGATTAGTTTTGCTTTGAATTATTAAAAAAAATTCATTGACAGACAAGATATATTTACAAATTTATAACACAAGAGAAATGTATGGGAGATGCTAAAAATTTTCCTGGATTTCTTTCTGATTTAATGGTGAAATGGCTTGATTTTTTTGAGCGAGAAACTGTTGATAAAATCACCTATTTAGGTCTTTTTACATGGAAAGATACCGTTAGTAAAAAAAACGCCAAAAAGACTAAAAAGAAAGTAGTATTAGATGCTAATAATAAAATTTTTATTCGAACACTCCCTTCTGAGTATAGCATTTATTTCAACGAAATAAGTGAATCTTGTCTTCAGGTATTGATTATTCAGGATCTTGAAATAGGTTTCAAACGCACGGCTTTTGAATATTACTACAGTGACGAAACCTTTAGTAAAGAGCGAAAAGAATTGATGTAAAGCGTCCGCGATGAAACCTCTTTACTTCTCAAAAGAATACGATCGTAATGAATCATTATTCGAAATAACCAAGAGTCTTTTTTCATTTTTCATTTCGACCACTTTTATAGATTTCATTTGTTCACTAAAAGGCGTGATTCCGAAATCGGATACAAATTGATATTCAGAAATAGAGTTCAATAAAACTCCTTTTAAGGAAGTGTATCCCCCATGATAGGTATTTACACTTAGTGAATTTCCAGAAATAATAAGCGCATCTTCATTCTTAAAGTGCAGCTTATTGAAGTTTGTAATTGGAGCTACCTGCAATTCTTTAGGAAACTGTTTAAAGACGGTAAAAGCGCCCTTATTATTTTCTAGATATCCAGATGCGAGGGTGTTCACTGTAAATTTTTTGGCTTTGTTTATAGCATCTTGCGTTAACACTTCCACGACTGTTTTTAACGCGTAGTTTTTGTGGGTTACAAATTGGGTGCTAATACGATTCATTTGTGCCGCCAATTCATTTTTTGAATTTATAGGATACTCTTTTCCTTTTTTAGAATAGGTGAGAACGGTTTCTTGTTTATTATTGGCATCAAAATCACCATAATACAATCGTAGTGGATTATCTACGGAGGCGTTAAACTTGGTATTCAACCCCCAATTCCCTATCAAAATATCTTTGTCACCGTCCTTGTCAATATCAAAAGCAGTGATCGATTGCCACAAACCTGCTAAGTTTTTAGGAATTTCTAACAAGGATAATTTTCCACTTTTATTGATAAAAACTTGAGGATTTCCCCATTCTGTTGCAACTAATAAATCTTTTTGACCATCATCATTAACATCTATCCAGGTTGCATCGGTAACCTTAGCGTTCAATTGAAACTCAAAATCTGCTGTAAAATTTCCCTTGCCATTATTAACTAATATGGCTGAATTTACATTGGCACCAAAATTTTTAGGATTTGAAAGATTACCAATAAACAAATCTATATCTCCATCATTGTCATAATCATAAGCGGCAACACAAGAGGTATTTAAAGGGTTTAATAGGGTTTGATTGCTAGATTTAATAAAGCTTCCTTTTTGGTTGAGGTACAAACGGTCTACTTCCAATCTTCTGTTTCTTGTTTTATGAATTCCTGTTGCAACATATAAGTCGAGATCACCATCATTATCAGCATCAAAAAATACAGCGTCATTGTCTTCATAATCGGCATCTTTTTCAAATTGTTTTTGCAAACTTTTTTGGAAAGAAGTTCCATTATTTAAATACAATTCGGCAGCATTTCCAGATCCATTTCCAAAATATACATCCTCAAAACCATTTCCATCCACATCGCCAATAGCAACTGCAGGGCCTAGTTTTGAAACTTGATAAGGGATGATTTTCTCGGTATTAAAATCGTAATAACCATCCTCCTTGTGTTTAAAAGAGATGCTGTTAGATACTTTAAAATCAGTGTTTTTCTTTTTGTCTTCAGAATAAATATAAGAAGGATTATTAGCGTCATAGGCCACCAATACTGTTTTGTTCAGGGTAAATTTTCTAACTTTTTGAAGGGTATTATCTGGCCAGATAATTGCAATTGAATCGATTTTTGAAACCGTATCTAGTCCAAAATGAATTTGTGGTTCAACAGATGAAATAAATCCTCTTGAAGAAAATAATTGTTTGAATTGACTTTTTCTTTGGTTATATAAAATAGCCTTAGTACCGATCCCGTTTTTGTTGCCTTCTTTATAGCTAAAACGCAAACTAATAGCGTTCTTTTTGCCATTGGTGGTGTTTTCATAAACCCCGGCAAAATCATTTAAGTTATTGGTTACAATATCCAAATCGCCATCCAAATCTAAGTCTACATAAATAGCTCCGTTAGAAAGAGAGGGTTTTTCTTCCATCCAATCTCCCGTTTGCTTCGTGAATTGGTTTGAGTCTCCGCTATAAATCTCATTGGTTACTTTCCCAGAAGGCATTTCATCAATAGATTCATAAAGCCATTTTAAACTTTCAGCTTCATTTTTTTGTTTGAATGTATTTGAAATATAATTCTTAAAATCTAAACCGTTTGGTCTTCTATTAATTCCGTTACTAATAAATAAATCTTGGTGTCCATCATTGTCGAAATCTGCAAATAACGGCGCCCAGCTCCAATCGGTATCTGCAATGTTATTTAACAAAGCTGTTTCATAAAAATAGTCTCCTTTTTCATTTATTTGAAGCATATTTCTGGAGTATTGATCTTTGTACCCCTGTTTTCTTAGCTTTTCTTGCATGTTGTACATAGCATCATCGCCCTCTGTTTCCTTTAGAACACGCTCGTCATTGGGTAGCATGTCTAAAGTAATCAAATCTTGAAATCCATCGCCATTAATATCAGCAACATCACTTCCCATTGAAAATCGAGATAGGGTTGAAAAAGACGCTTTTAATGCTTCTCTAAAAGTTCCATCTTGATTGTTGATGTAGTAATAATCATCTTCATGAAAATCATTACAAACATAAATATCATCCCATCCATCGTTGTTAAAATCTGCAACAGAGGCACTTAGTCCATATCCATTCACACCACCATAAATTCCTGCTTTTTCACTAATATCGGTAAACTTCCCTTTGTTGTTTTCTAGTAAAACATCGCCCACCAATGGTACTCGATTGTTCCTTAATGCTGCTTTTCCATGAGAAGTAACAGTATGTGTTGCGTGGTTGACAATATAGACATCTAAGTCGTTGTCTTTGTCAAAATCAAAAAAGTATGCCTGAGTTGCATATCCAGCAAAATCAAGGCCATATTCGCGAGCACTTTCGGTAAAAGTAGCATCGCCATTGTTGATAAAAAGTTCGTTTTTGCCTTCAAAATCTAGCAGTCCAGAAACTGCACATACATAAATATCTAAGAAACCATCGTTATTAATGTCGACCATGGTCACTCCAGTATTCCAATCGGAAGCGCTATCGATATTTGCGTTTTGTGAAATGTCTTCAAATTGTAAGTTTCCTTTGTTGAGATAAAGCTTGTTTTCACCTTGATTTGACACAAAATAAAGATCGACTAAACCGTCATTGTTAATGTCACCAGCACTTACACCACCTCCGTTATAAAAGTAGATGTAATTAATAATACTGTGTGCAGCATCTTCTATAAGTGTGTTTTTAAAGTCAATGCCCGTTGCTTTCTCAGAGAGTTTATTAAGAAGATAGTTTTGCTTTGACGTTTTTGTTGCTTCGTTACAACGAATGCAAAGCAGCAGTAAAATAAATGAATAGATTAGGAGTCTAAGGGTTGACATGTAGGTGTAGCATGGTTGATAAGTTCAAAGGTATGAAAAAATTAACGTTTACTTTCTGCCAAAATCTGCGGGAATTTCTCCCCATGCTTTGGTTTCCCATTTTAGAATTGGATTTTTAAAGCTGTTTTCTTTCAACCAGTTCTCCGCCCTTTTAATAAGGTCTAATAAATCTTTATTGGAAGCGTCAAAATGAAGATTTGTTTTACATTTTTTTTGTTTCACCCAACTCATTGCCGTTCTAGAATCAGAATAAATAGGAATGGACTCTTTGTTTTTACTCTTTAACAACGCGATTCCGTGAACCAGTGCTAAAAATTCACCAATATTATTGGTTCCTTTCGGATAGGGTCCTTTTAGGAAAAGTTGTTTTTTGTTATGCGTAAGCACCCCTCTATATTCCATTTTACCGGGATTTCCAGAGCAGGCGGCATCTACCGAAATACTTTCTAAGTTTGGCGATCCAATAGCTGCTTTTTCGGAAGCACTTAATGTCGGTTTTGAGGTGTTTTTTCCTTTGTAGTTTTCATATTTTTTAGAAAAAGCGATTTCGGCTTCGTCTAGGCTCGCAAAAGATTTGTATTGCGCGGCATCAAAACCGTCAACTTGTTTCTTGCAGACATTCCAGGAAGTATAAATTCCTTTTTTTCGTCCATTCCAAACTACATAAAACTTTTTTTTACTCATTGATGTCTAAGATTACACTTTCAATGACTCTTGGGAAATAGCGTTGTTCTAACAAATGAATTTTTTCAGCAATCATTTCGGGAGAATCTTCTTTAGAAACGGCTGTTTTTTCTTGAAAAATAATAGCCCCTTCATCATAATTTTCATTCACATAATGAATTGTAATTCCTGTTTCTGTTTCGTTTTGCTGTTTTACAGCTTTGTGAATATGCATGCCATACATTCCTATGCCACCATATTTTGGGAGCAATGCAGGATGAATATTGATGATTTTATTTGGAAATGCTGCCACAATTTTTGCTGGAATTTTCCATAAAAACCCTGCTAAAATGATAAAATCTGCCTCTTGTTGCAGAAAATGAAGCACCGTATCGTCTTTTATAAAAACGTCTTTATCGATCAATGAAGCCGGTACGTTTAGCCGTTCACATCGATCAAAAACCTTGGCATTTTTGTTGTTACACAATATTTGTGTAACCTTAGCCGTTTTAGACTGATTGAAAAATTGTATAATATTCTCTGCATTCGAACCCGAACCAGAAGCAAAAACAACAATACGTTTCATAAGCTCTATTTGTAGACTACAAAAGAAGCAATAAATATTAACAATAAGATTATTTTAGTAGAATTAAACATTTTTATTTACTTTTAATCATGATTTTTCGAACAAAAATTAGATAAAACTAATAAGAATTGTATTTTTGTCCCCGATTTTAATTTAAAAAACAAACAATTATGTCAGACATTTCATCAAGAGTAAAAGCTATTATCGTAGACAAATTAGGCGTAGACGATAATGAAGTAACAACAGAAGCTAGCTTCACAAACGACTTAGGAGCAGATTCTTTGGATACTGTTGAGTTAATTATGGAGTTCGAAAAAGAATTTGATATTCAAATTCCAGATGATCAAGCAGAAAATATTGGAACTGTAGGACAAGCAGTGAGCTATATCGAAGCAGCTAAAAAGTAATTTATATATGCAATTAAAACGAGTAGTTGTAACTGGACTTGGAGCATTAACGCCCATAGGAAATAATATTGAAGAATATTGGAACGCTTTAGTTAGCGGAGCTAGCGGAGCCGCACCTATTACGCATTTTGATGCTTCCAAGTCCAAAACTCGTTTTGCTTGTGAAGTAAAAAACTTTAATCCTACTGATTTTATTAACAGGAAGGATGCTCGTAAAATGGATAAATTTACGCAATATGCAATGGTAGCTTCAGACGAAGCAATTGCAGATTCGAATTTAGATTTAGAAACCATTAATAAATTACGAGTTGGGGTTATTTGGGGAGCAGGAATTGGTGGCTTAGAAACACTTCAAAATGAAGTTTTAAACTATGCTGCTGGAGATGGAACTCCAAGATTTAACCCTTTTTTTATCCCAAAAATGATTGCAGATATTGCACCAGGTAATATCTCCATAAAAAATGGTTTTATGGGGCCAAACTTCACCACTGTTTCTGCTTGTGCGTCTTCTGCCAATGCAATGATAGACGCGTTAAACTATATTCGATTAGGATATTGTGACGTGATTGTTACCGGGGGAAGTGAAGCTGCAGTTACCATCGCAGGAGTTGGTGGCTTTAGTGCAATGCAAGCATTATCTACAAGAAATGAAAATCCAGAATCTGCCTCAAGACCCTTTGACGCTACTAGAGAAGGTTTTGTTTTAGGAGAAGGAGCTGGAGCCCTTGTTTTAGAAGAATATGAATACGCCAAAGCAAGAGGCGCAAAAATTTATGCAGAGGTAATAGGAGGGGGCATGTCCTCCGATGCTTATCATATTACAGCACCACATCCAGAAGGAATCGGTGTAATGGCAGTAATGAAAAATTGTCTAGAAAATTCTGGAATTCAACCAGAAGACGTAGATCATATTAATACCCATGGTACTTCTACGCCACTTGGGGACGTTGCCGAATTAAAAGCTATTTCAGCTGTTTTTGGAGAACACGCCAAGAAAATCAATATTAACTCTACCAAATCAATGACAGGTCATTTATTAGGCGCGGCTGGAGCGATAGAGTCTATTGCTGCAATATTAGCCATGAAACATGGTATTGTACCACCCACAATAAATCACACTACAGTTGACGAGAATATCAATCCAGTATTAAACTTAACGCTAAACAAGCCTCAAAAAAGAGAGATTAAAGTAGCCATGAGTAATACTTTTGGTTTTGGAGGTCATAACGCATGTGTAGCATTTAGAAAACTAGACGAATAAGCGTATGAACTTTATTCGTAAAATAGTTCAATCACATTCAGAAGAAGAAATTGAGCTTTACAACGAATTGAAAAAAGTACTTAATTTTTCACCACGAGATATTAAGATCTACAGAAAAGCATTTACACACCGATCTATTCAGTTACTAGATAATAAAGGGATTCCGATAAATTACGAACGATTAGAGTTTTTAGGAGATTCTATTTTAGGATCTGTAATTTCATCGTACCTATTTAAAAAAGTTCCAAAAGGTTCTGAAGGCTATCTTACAAAAATGCGCTCTAAAATTGTAAGTAGAAAGCATTTAAACGAATTAGGAAAAGATCTAAATTTAATCCGATTTGTAAAGAGCAATATCAATAAATTGAATGTTGGTGATAATATTCATGGGAATATTTTTGAATCTTTAATTGGTGCGATCTACTTAGACAAAGGATATGATTTTTGTCAAAAATTTGTGCATGAAAATGTAATCATACCTTATGTCGATATTGAAAAGTTAGAAGGAAAAATTACAAGTTATAAAGGGTTAATTATCGAATGGTGTCAGAAGCAGAAAAAGAGATATTCTTTTGATATTTACGAAGACTCTGGCAATGAATCTGTAAAACACTTTAGTGTAAAAATCAGCATCGACTCCGAGGTGATTGCAAAAGGACGCTCAACTTCAAAGAAAAAAGCAGAAGAGCAAGCTGCAAAAAGAGCTTATTTTGCGTTTCAGGATCAAATAACAAATCTGTAACATTAACGACATCGTTTTCGTTGATTTTATCCATAGATTGCGAAACAATTCTTAATTTAGCAAGCTAATTGTGGGCTTAAATATGATACAATACGATGCAAGTACACGCTTTAGATTTAAACGATTTTCATGAAGAAAAATATTCTTTATTAGGAATTCACACAACCCTAGAGGACTACAAATTAGCGTATTTATTAAACCACCATCTAAAGGTTCGTTTTAACAAAGCAAATTTTAATTTAGATTTTGAAAACGAAAAAAGCGATGCTTCCTTTTCAATTTATACCTATGAAAATTCAACACATGACTCAGAATGGTATCTAATTGCAAATAGTGAAAAAAAAGAAAATAAAGTTCAAGAAGAAGGATTGTTGTTAAATACCGAGATAAAAAACTACTTAATCCCAGAAAAAAAGAAGATTGATTTTTTTATAAAAATTGTGGAAGATATTCCTTCAGAAGAGATACAAAAATTAGTCAATAAAATAAAAAATATAAACCAGGTTATTACTGCCTACACAATAGATACCAATACATTAAAGTCGAAAGACATTTTAATATTTTAGAAAATGCCAAATAATAAAAAAACAAAGATAGTAGCTACTTTAGGACCTGCAACAAGTTCCAAAGAAGTGCTATACGAATTAGCAAAAGAAGGAGTAAACGTTTTTAGAATTAATTTTTCACATGCAGATTACGAAGATGTAAAAACACGCATCAAGCTAATTAGAGAAATCAATGCAGAAAACGACTACAATGTAGCAATTTTGGGAGATTTACAAGGGCCAAAATTACGTGTTGGAGTAATGGAAGAAGGCGTTGTTTTAGAAGATGGTGCAACTTTTAAGTTTACCACAGAAAAATGTATTGGAACAAAGGAAAAGGCTTTTATGACCTACCAACGTTTTCCAAAAGATGTAAAAGTCGGAGAACACATTTTAGTTGATGATGGAAAGCTAATGTTCGAAGTAGTTTCTAGTAATAAAGAAACAGAAGTCGTTGTAAAAGTTTTAGTAGGAGGGCCTTTAAAGTCTAAAAAAGGAGTCAACTTACCAAACACTGCAATTTCTTTACCAGCATTAACAGAAAAAGATAAGGAAGATGCTGTATTTGCACTAGAGCAAAAAGTAGATTGGATTGCGTTGTCTTTTGTAAGAACTCCAGAAGATTTAAGAATGTTGCGCGATCTAATTGATCAGCATTCAGAATACAGAGTTCCAGTAATTGCAAAAATAGAAAAGCCAGAAGCGGTAGAAAATATTGATTCATTAATTCCTTATTGTGATGGATTAATGGTTGCTCGTGGAGATCTAGGTGTTGAAATTCCAATGCAAGAAGTTCCGTTAATTCAAAAAATGTTGGTAAGCAGAGCGAAAAAAGCAAGAATTCCGGTAATTATTGCTACGCAAATGATGGAAACAATGATCGATAACCCAGTACCAACTAGAGCTGAGGTCAATGATGTTGCCAATTCTATTATGGACGGTGCAGATGCCGTAATGCTTTCAGGAGAAACTTCTGTTGGGAAATTTCCAGTGAAAGTAATTCAAAAAATGACGGAGATTATTAAAAGTGTAGAAAACTCACCTTTAATTAAAGTACCTCAAAATCCACCACATATTAAAACCAATCGTTTTATTACCAAAGCAATTTGTCATCATGCAGCACAAATGGCTAATGATACAGATGCAACGGCAATCTCTACCTTAACCAATAGTGGATATACAGCTTTTCAGATATCTGCTTGGAGACCAAAATCTCATGTATTAGCATATACTTCAGAAAGAAGAATCTTAGGTAAGTTAAACTTACTTTGGGGTGTAAAAGCATTTTATTATGATAAAAACCTAAGTACAGATGATACCGTTGTAGACATCAATATAATTTCTAAAGAGAAAGGATTTGTGCAATCGGGAGACTTAATGATCAACTTAACTTCGATGCCAGTAGAGGCAAAAGGAATGGTAAATACATTGCGTGTTTCCGAGATCGATTAATACGTTTTCAACATATTTAAAAAAGCATCCTAATTTTTAGGATGCTTTTTTTTTGTTTTTTGCGAAATATTTTTGAGATGATCCAGTGCCTTTTTTCACAAATTTTTTTTCATAAATGTAAGAAATAAAAGAAATATGCCTTTCCCTATTTTTTAAAACGCTAAAAAATAAGTAATTTTAAGTCAATTTAAAACAATCTAAAGATGGGGATTAAAAGCTTTCAAGGAAAAAGAGATGCGTCTCAAGGCAAAGAGGAGGTACATATTTTAGTATCCGATTACATGACTAAAAAATTAATCACTTTTAAACCTGAAGATTCCTTAGACCATGTCATTCACTTATTAATTGCGAATAAAATTTCTGGGGGGCCAGTAATCAACGATCAAAACGAATTGATTGGAATTATTTCTGAAACCGACTGTATCAAGCACGTTTCGGAAAGTAAATATTACAATATGCCTTCAGATAGCGACAACACGGTTGCTAAAAAAATGAACTCTAATGTAGACACTATAGACAAAGACATGAATATTTTTGATGCTGCTTCCAAATTCATCAACTCGAAAAGAAGGCGATTTCCTGTTGTTGAAAATGGAAAATTAATAGGACAAATCAGTCAAAAAGATGTTTTAAAAGCAGCGTTAAACATTCGAGAAAATACCTGGTAAAAAAACCAGCAGCAATAGCTCCTGGTTTTACAAATTAGTTTATTTTTTAATACTTAATCTCTCGACATAAAGATGCTTAACACATACCAGAAAAGGAGCATTAATGAGGCAAACAACCCTAAAGACGCAGGGATGTAATCTTCCACACCAAATTTGTTGATCAAGTTGGACGTTTGGTATAAAATACTTCCGGCAGCCAATGCGCACATTGCAACAGAAAACCACAAGCCTAAATTAAACCCAAACAAAGAGCCCGCAATAATCAATCCGATGGCTATAAAAAATCCAACAGACAGTCCTGCTTTTAAGAAAGAGAAATCTTTTTTTGTGACAAATACAATTGATGAAATTCCGACAAACAATCCCAAGGTAACAATGGCCGCTTGTTCTATTAAAGCATTCCCACTTTCTGTATAAAAAATAGCAATGTACAATAAGGGAACAAAAATAAGTGCTTGCATAAACACATAGGCAGCATATGCTAGGTACTGTTTGTTTTTATCGGCTGTTTTTAGTGCGGTGTTTTCGGCATAGCTGGTAATAAACATAAATCCGCCCAACATAATGAGCCATTTATAGCCTTCTGTCATTGAGAGCATAAACGTTACAACAGCTTCACTTTGTAATAAGAAATATTCAAAAATAACAAAGAGTAAAACCCCTCCAGCAACATGTTTGTAGGTCTTTTTTAAAAATTCGACACGAACGTCATTGGTGGCATCGATTAATAATGCTTTTTGATTGATTGTGTTTTCCATAATTTTTTAATTTTAGTTTAAAGGTATTCTTTTTTCTAAAAAAAAGAAGTTTTAAGTATAATTTTATACTTTTTTTATGACACTGGTTACAATTCCCCAAATGACAAGATCGGTTTCTTCGGTAATTTTTATCACCGGATAATCTGGGTTTTCTGGCTGCAGCCAAACAGTATCTCCCTCCACGCGCAAACGCTTTACGGTAAATTCGCCTTCTAAAAAGCAAACGGCTATTTTGTTGTTTTCAGGTTCTAAACTTCGATCGATTACTAACAAATCGTTATCGTCCAAGCCCGCACCAATCATCGACTGTCCACTCACCTTTGCAAAAAAAGTAGCGTCTTTATTTGTAATCAATTCATCATCCAAAGAAATTCGAGTTTCTTTAAAATCATCAGCGGGTGATGGGAATCCTGCGGAAATTCCGGCATCAATTAAAATAGCGCCGTTTCCAGAAGTGGTTTTTGGTGTGAAAAAAGTAATGGTTTTGTTTTTTGTGGCCATGTTATTTTACGGTAATAATTTCTTTAATATTGGTGGTAAATTTTGCCGATAATCTGTTTTGACGCATTTTCCAAGTACGTTTTAAATCTTGATTTCCTAACTTAATTTTATCGGTTTTAAATTTTTTGTTTAGGCCGTCGATCGCCGCCATTAATGGCTTGTGTTTTGGGTTTTCGTGGGTAAACAGGTTGAGTTGAAAGTTGTCATTGGGTACGAGTCCCGCAACGATAACCCCAGCTCTTTTGTATTTGATTCCTTTTTTGTAAATCATTTTTATAGCTGCTACTGCTGCATTGGCAATGACCAAAGTAGAATCTGTTGGGTATGAAAAAACGATGGTTTTACTTGCGCTGTGTTGTGGTAAGGTTGTTTGAAATCGATCGCTTGAAAGCTGCACAATGAGCATGTGACAACTAGATTGTTGTTTTCGTAATTTTTCTGCGCCTCTAGCGGCAAAGGTAGAGACACGCTCTTTAATGTCTTCAAGATCCTCATAGGCATGTTCAAAACTACGGGTGGTTGCAATCATTTTTTTTGAGGAAATACCTTCTATTGGTATTTTTGAAATGCCTTGCAAATCTTTTTGCAAGCGCCAAAGGACAACGGATAGGTTTTTTAATACCCAATCACTAGGCAATTGTGTAAAATCCCAGGCAGTTGTACATCCTTTTGCGAGCAATCGTTTTTTTAAACGACGTCCAATTCCCCAAACATTTCCAATTTTCGTCCACTTCAATGCTTTAATTCGATTCTCTTCAGAATCGATGATACAAATTCCTTTGGATTGTTTTAGGTTGGATCGTGCAATTTTATTGGCCACTTTGCACAATGCTTTTGTAGGTGCAATTCCTACACAAGTAGGTATTCCAGTCCATTTTAAGACCCTACTCCTCATTTTTGTGGCATATTCAGCGAGGTCATACTTCTCAAAACCATCTAATTTTAAAAAAGATTCATCAATGGAATAGACTTCTACTTCTGGAGAAAATTCTGCCAAAATATTCATGACTCTTGCACTCATGTCTCCGTACAAAGGATAATTGGAAGATAAAATGGTGATGTTTTTTTCTTTGCAAAAGCGTTCCCATTTAAAAATAGGGGCACCAAAAGGCAATTGTAATTTTTTAGCCTCATCTGTTAGAGCAATTACACAACCGTCATTATTGCTTAAAATAGCCACAGGTTTTCCTTGCAAGTTCGGATTAAAAACCCGCTCGCACGAAGCATAAAAATTATTGCAATCCACTAAGGCAAACATGTTATAGGGGTATTTAAAACAAGTAGTGAGTAGAAGATTTATTTAAGTAAATTCACTTAAAATAAAACACGAAGTTACATTAGTTTTTGAAATTTTTTAAGATATTTTTTACATAAAAAGAAATTTAAAAACTTTTTATAGACACTTTATTATAAGCACTTTTTAATTTTTTAACTACAGAAGCTATTTCATCTTCATTTAGATGCCCAAAACCAAACCGAATAGCACAGGTGTCTTTATTCTGATATAATATAATTTTTGGTAGGAATAAATCTATTTTTCTGGCTTCTTCAGCAAGTTTTACTAATGCTATTTCTGGTTGAAATTGTACCCAAATAGCCAATCCTCCAGAAGGAATATTCCAAGATGCCGTTTTTGCAAAGTATTTTGTTAATTGCTCACATAAAAAGTCTCTTCGTTGTTTATATACTAGAATATTTTTTTTCATAAGGCGATAAATTTCACCTTCACTAATTAATTCTGACAGTATTTGTTCTTGTATTAAATCTCCTTGTTTGTCTAATAATTGAAGATAATTTTTTGCTTCCAATATTAGATTTTCAGGCGCTACAACAAAACCTGTTTGAAAACTTGGAAATAAGGAGTGCCCTAGTTTGCCTAAATAAACAACTACACCTTTAGAATCTGCACTTGCCATAGGTACCATTGGACCGTCTTCATATTGAAAATCATAATCATAATCATCTTCAATAATTGCAAATTCATATGTTTTTGCAAGTTCTAGTAGCGCTAAGCGGCGTTTTGCACTCAACCTTACCGTCGTAGGATAATCTCTATGTGCACACACATACACACACCGAATACTTCCTTTTATAAAATGAGTTTTTATGTATTCAACATTTAATCCCTCACCATCTACAGGAATTGTTCTGATACTTGCACCTGATTGCTGAAAAATCATATTAGAAGCATAATTACTTAAACGCCCTACTAATACGATATCGTTTTGTTTTATTAATAGTTGAGATACGACATATAAGCTCATTTCTGTGCTCCGTGTATTGATTAGGTTGTTGGGTGCTATATGAAAACCTCTCGTTGCGTTTAAATAATTACATAGTTGCGCTTGAAATAAGGTCCCCGAAATTTCGTCGGATCTACGCCATTTTTTTATTAATGTTTTTCGTTTCATTGCAGCACTGTACCATCTTATAAATTGATGTACAGGATGCAAACGTAGATCTGGTTCTCCATCATTAATCGTATATTTTGCATCTGTTAACTGAATTGTTGATGCTAAATGAAATGCTTTTTGAAAAGGAAATCCTGTTGTTTTAGCAGCTTTATATACTTGATTTATTTTCTGTGATGCGGCCTTTATTTTTGCTGTTTTTTGAACGGGCTTCAAAATAAATGTTCCTTTATTTGGGATTATTTCGACCCAGCCAAGGGAGGACAACTCGTCGTAGATGGCAACAGCTGTATTTCTATGAACGTTTAACAATTTTGCGAATACACGTGTTCCTGGCAGCATGGTTCCTTCAGATAAATATTGACGTTGTATAGCATTTATAATTTGCTGCGAAACCTGAATGTATAAAGGCTGAGATATCGATTTGTCAAAATCAATGAGTTGTTTTAGAAGAATGTTAACCGGACTATCTATCATTTTGAAACTGGACTAGTTTAATCGTCCGGAAAGTTACCACTTTTGTTGCGTTATAAATCACGATCTCATGAAAATTAAATTTACGTTATTAGTTGTTGTATTATTTTATGCTTTACAGGTAAAAGCACAATTTGAACCGGTAAAAGTAGATACTTTAAAAGAAGTTATTATTACTTCTACTAGAATCGATTTACCATTCAAAGAAAATTCGCGAACCTTACAAATTATTACTTCAGCAGACATTGCAAACAGTGCCGCAACGAATGTTGCCGATGTATTGCAACAAGTGGTTGGGGTAGATATTAGAAGACGAGGAACAGCTGGAAGTCAGGCAGATTTATACATTCGAGGGGGAGGTTTTGACCAAACCTTATTGTTAATAGACGGTATAAAAATGGACGATGCACAAACAGGACATCATACGATGAACGCCGCTTTGCCTCTTGAGGTGATTGAACGCATTGAGATTATTAAAGGTCCTGCTGCAAGAATTTTTGGGCAAAATGCATTTACGGGTGCAATTAATATTGTAACCAAAAAGAAGTTGGCAAATACGCTCTCTGTAAATGCTGAAGGAGGTTCTTTTGACCAATTGAATGGTGCTGTAACCGTTGGTTCTGAATTCGAAAATAGTTCAATTATTGCCCACGTTGGCGCACTTACTTCTGGAGGGTATAGAGAGAATTCTGACTATATGAATTACAACTATTTTCTAAAAGGTGTTTTTAATAAGAAAAAACAACCCCTTGAAATGATTGCTACTTTTTTCGATAAGAAATTTGGTGCACAAAACTTTTATACACCAGAGGCGTACGGTTTTAACGAGTATGAAGAAACACAGAGCAGTTTGATTGGAGTTTCTACTACTTTTAAAACAGAAAAATTAAAAATCACACCGAGAGTGTACTGGAAAAGAGGACAAGATATCTTTTTATTGAAAAGACAGGATCCTAGTTTTTTTAGAAATCAACACATTACTCATAAAGTAGGTGTAGAAACCAATGCAGCTTATACTTCCAGTTTGGGGATTACAGGTTTTGGTGTAGATATTTCACGTGTTTCTATTAGTAGTAACAATTTAGGAGATCGAAACCGAATGATGGCCAATTTGTTTTTAGAGCACCGTTTTAAATTGTTTAACGACAAATTAGACATTACACCAGGGGTTGCAGTAACCTATTTTTCTGATTTTAAATTTCATGCATTTCCAGGGATAGACCTCGGGCTTCAAGTATCGGACAATTTAAAGCTTTATGGAAATGTAGGAACTACTTATAGAATTCCAACCTATACCGATTTGTTTTACAATTCTCCAACCACAAGTGGAAACCCTGATTTGGCACCTGAAGAAGCATTTTCAACGGAAATAGGGATGAAATACACCACATCAAATTTTTCCTATTCTGCGGCTCTTTTCAATAGAAAATCAGATAATTTAATTGATTATATACGAGCAAATACAGCAACAAGTGTTTTTACTGCCACCAATATTACGATAGTAAAAACAACAGGATTTGAACTGGACGGTGCATATCGTTTTAAAGCCAATAAATTCAATCAAACCATCGCTTTTGGATACGCGTATTTAAACGATGATATTTTAGATCAAAATAAAGACCTATCAAGGTATTCTTTAAACACTTTAAAACACCAATTTACAACACGTTTTAGTTCACAGTTCTTTAAAAACGTACGACAAAACATTATTTACAAATATGCTGAACGTACTGTAGGAACAAGTTATAATGTGCTAGATGCGTCTGTGATTGTAGATTTTAAGAAAAGCAGTTTTACGCTTACTGCCAACAATATTTTTGATGAAGCCTATATTGAATCTGGTTTTGTACCGATGCCTCCAAGAGCTCTTTTATTTGGAATGAGATTTCGTTTATAGTCAATAAATTACACCCTATGCTTAAATGCCTCGAAAGTTCTTTTCGAAGCATTTTTTTATAGTGTTTCAAGTAGTTTGAATCTTATTTAAAGAGCTTAAAAATATCATTACCATTTGCAAATAGTAAAAGTGTTACTAATAGTAAAAACCCTACAACTTGCGCATGTTCTAAGAATTTATCACTTGGTTTTTTTCCTGTAATCATTTCCCAGAGTGTAAACACAACGTGCCCTCCATCTAAAGCAGGTATTGGTAATAGGTTCATAAAACCTAACATGATTGATAGGAATGCCGTAATGTTCCAAAAAGACTCTGCACTCCATTCTGAAGGAAAAATACTACCGATTGAAATAAAACCACCCAAACCTTTGTAGGCTCCGGTATTTGGATTAAATATTTTCTTTAATTGCTTTACATAATTCGTAAGTGTTGTCCAAGACTTATTGAAACCAGCTGGGATTGCTTCAGAAAAAGAATACTCAATTTCCGCCAATTTGTAATAGCCTAATTTTTCTAAATCTGAATATGGAATTGCGCTAAATGTAACTCCGATATAACCATAGTTTGAAACTGCTACGGGTACTTCTTTTTGCACTCCATCTCTTTTTACAGTGATCGTAATGTCTTGACCTTTATAGGTATCTAAAATAGCTTTTGCCTCATCGTAATATTTAATAGGGTTGCCATTGATAGCCGTAATAAAGTCTTTCACTTTTAAATCACTCTTCGCATTTAAAGAATCTTTTTGAATCTTTCCGATGAAAAAAGGATATCTCGGGGTTACAATTGGACCTTCTGCATTCTTTTTTCGGTCAATTAATTTTGAGATGAAATTTACCGGCAAGTCTTTGGCAATCTTTTCTCCTTTTCTTTCTAAGGTAAAATTATTTCCATTGATAAAACCTATGGTGATTTCGCTAAATTTTCGAACTTTTTCTCCATCAATGGTTAAAATCTTATCACCATTTTGCAAACCAATTTCTGTCGCTAATTCACCTTGAATCCAAACACCGTCTTGTACGCTATCATTTGGTAAGAATTTTTCACCATAAGACCACATTAAGCAGATATATATAAAAATTCCTAAAACGAAGTTTACAAAGACCCCTCCTAGCATAATAATTAAACGTTGCCAAGCTGGTTTAGAGCGAAACTCCCAAGATTTAGGATCTTCTTTCATTTGGTCTGTATCCATGCTTTCATCAATCATTCCAGATATTTTTACATATCCTCCTAACGGAATCCATCCAATACCATAAACGGTATCGCCAATTTTTTTCTTAAAAATAGAGTACTTATAATCGAAGAATAAGTAAAATTTTTCTACACGTGTCTTAAACAACTTTGCAGGAATAAAATGACCTAATTCGTGTAAAACAATTAGTAAAGAAAGGCTTAAAATAAATTGAGATGCTTTTATTAATATTTCCATGTGGTATGATATCAAAATTTTGAACGAGCAAATGTACGGATTTAAAGAGCGTTTTGAAAACATGTGTTTGAGTAGATTTTTAATTTAACACAGATTTTAGAAAGTATTTATAATTCCTTCCTTTTCTACCGTTTTTTTATGTTGTAAATTTGCACAAACAGCTTTTATAATGGATATCAATTTCTTTAAAAAATCATTTCCAACACTCATTTTTCTAGGCCTGTTTTCTTTTATTGCACTTCCTGTTTTTTATCAACTATTGAAAGTGGAAAAAAAATTAAAGATTTACAATCCAGCAGATGTAAATCCTCGTTTGGTTGATAAAAATCTAAAGCACATTCAAAAAAACCATACAATCGCCAATTTCGAACTCACCAATCAAAACGGTAAAACCATTACCAATCAGGATTATAAAGATAAAATTTACATTGCAGATTTCTTTTTTACACGCTGTCCCTCTATTTGTATTCCTATGGCATTTCATATGGGCGAATTGCAGAAAAAATACATCAACGATCCAGACATCATGTTTTTGTCACACTCTGTAACACCTGTTATAGATAGTGTTTCTGTACTAAAAGCATATGCCATTGATAAAGGGGTTGTTGATGGAAAATGGAACGTGACTACAGGCAATAAAAAACACATTTATGAATTGGCGCGCAAAAGCTATTTTGCGGTTGTTGATGAGGGTACTGGCGATGAAAATGATTTCATTCATACAGAACAATTTGTATTGATCGACAAAGAAAGACGCATTCGGGGATATTATGATGGGACCGAATCTGAAGACATGGAAAAACTGAAAGAAGATCTTGTTTTGTTAAAAGCAGAATATGGGAAGGAATAACTTGTTTAGAATCATTCTAAATTCTTATATTTGCCCATCAAATAAAAAAGATTGAATACAATTGCATCATTACGTATAGGAGAAATTGGATATATTTCTGAAGGCGCTTTAGAGTTTATTCCATTGAAGTTGTTGGAAATGGGTTGTTTGCCAGGTGCAGAGGTAGAACTCATTCAAATTGCTCCATTAAAAGACCCGTTATATATATGTGTAAACGGAAGTCATTTGGCCATTAGAAAAGAAGCGGCTTCACAAATTCAAATTCTAAAAAGCGAATTTTAAATGGCTAAAAACGATATTAAAGTTGCTTTAATTGGAAACCCAAATACGGGAAAAACCTCTTTGTTTAATCAACTTACAGGGCTAACTCAAAAAGTAGGAAATTACCCAGGGGTTACCGTCGATAAAAAGAAAGGTACTTGCAAATTGTCTACCACTCAAAATGCAGTGATCACAGATTTGCCAGGGACCTACAGCATCAATCCAACCTCAATAGACGAGAGCATTGTTTTAAAAACCCTGCTTAAAAAAGATATTAAAGAATCTCCAGATGTAATTTTAGTAGTTGCAGATGTAGAAAATTTGAAAAGAAATTTATTGCTTTTCTCTCAAATAAAAGACTTAGAAATTCCAACGGTATTGGCGATCAATATGGTTGATCAAATGAGTAGAAAAGGAATTTCGATAGATTTAACCGCCTTAAAAGAAGAATTAAATACTGAGGTTGTTTTAATAAGTGCTCGAAAAAATCAAGGAATAAAGAATGTAAAAGATGCAATTATTAAGTGTCATGTTGCAGCAAAAGCATCGCCAATGTGTGATGCAAATTATAAAATTGACCCTGAATATTTTGACAAGTTAAAAGCCATCAATCCAAATTTCAGCTTATATGAACTCTGGTTAATGGTAACACAAAAAAACTTTCCAGCAGAAATATCAAAAAAAGAAAAAGAGCAATTACTTTCTTTTAATAAAGATGTTTCAAGACTTAAAAAATACCAGCACAAAGAAACCATTTACCGCTATCAGGAAATTAATAAAGTTTTAAAGAAAACCTATATTGTTGATAAGAGCAAAGCAACAGATTTAAGAAGTAAACTCGATAAAGTTTTTACCCATAGAATTTTCGGATACTTTATCTTTCTAGCCGTTTTGTTACTCATTTTTCAATCTATTTTTGATTGGTCTTCGTTGCCAATGGATTTGATTGATACGACTTTTGCTGAACTCTCTGACTTTGCAAGAAATAATCTACCGATGGGTATTTTATCCGATTTAATTGTTGAAGGAATTATCCCTGGGATTGGAGGCGTTATTATTTTCATTCCACAAATTGCCATTTTATTTTTATTCATAGCTGTTTTAGAGGAAACCGGTTATATGAGTCGTGTGGTGTTTTTAATGGATAAAATTATGCGCCGTTTTGGAATGAATGGAAAAAGTATCATCCCCTTAATTTCTGGAACTGCATGTGCCATTCCTGCAATTATGGCAACAAGAACCATCTCTAGTTGGAAAGAACGATTGATTACTATTTTAGTAGTTCCCTTTACTACCTGTTCCGCAAGACTGCCTGTATATGCAATTTTAATTTCGTTGATCATTCCCAATACTAAAATCTTCGGATTTTACAATTTACAGGCATTTACCCTGTTAATGTTGTACGCCTTAGGATTTGTAACTGCAATTTTAGCCGCTTATATTTTACAGAAAACATTAAAAATAAAGAGCAATTCTTTCTTTGTTGTAGAGATGCCAAACTATAAATTACCTTCTATTAAAAACGTTGCTTTTGATGTTTTAGAAAAAACCAAAGCCTTTGTTTTTGGTGCTGGAAAAATTATTTTAGCGCTGTCTGTTGTTTTGTGGTTTTTGGCTTCTAATGGACCCAAATCCTATAAAAACGCGGCAGAAAATGTAACCAATAATATTGAAAACAGTCAATTATCAGCAACCGAGTTGCAGCAAAAAATAGGCTCAGTAAAATTAGAAAATTCGTATATCGGGATTATGGGAAAATCCATTGAGCCTGCTATAAAACCTTTGGGATATGATTGGAAGGTAGGAATTGCACTCATCACCTCTTTTGCTGCAAGAGAAGTATTTGTAGGAACTTTAGCAACGATCTATAGTGTAGAGGCAGATGATGAAAACACGACGACGATAAAAGAAAAAATGCGTTCAGAAATCAATCCAGAGACCGGTAAACAGCGATTCAATTTTCCAGCAGGAATGTCTTTGTTAGTATTTTATGCATTTGCAATGCAATGTATGGCAACATTGGCTATCGTAAAAAGAGAAACAAAAACTTGGAAATGGCCTTTAATTCAGTTGTTTGGAATGACAGGACTGGCCTATATTTGCTCATTAATTGTATACCAAATTTTAAGCTAATGCAACAAATCATCGCATATGGAATTCTAATCTTTGCCGTTGGGTTTTTGGCAAAAAAATATTTTTTATCATCAAAAACGAAAACCAATTGTGGGACCGATTGTGGTTGTTCTTAACTATTAACATAAAATTAGTAGTTTATCATTTTAAGGGTTCTTATTTTTGATAGATAATTTTAATAATCAATACTTAAAATACTTATAAAAATGAAAAAATCGATTCTATCAATTGCAATTTTTGCAATTACATTATTAGCAACAACAGAAACCGCAGCGCAAAAATTTAAAGGATTGGATAAAAGCCCAATGGATGTTGCGAGTTTTCCTTCTAACTATAAGATTTCAGACAAAGTTGTAAAAGTGGTATATAGTCGTCCACAACTAAGAGGAAGAGCTGTCTCTAAATTAGCACCCGCAGGCAAAGTATGGAGAACAGGAGCCAACGAAGCTGCAGAAATCACTTTTTATAGAGATGTCACTTTTGGTGGAAAAGCAGTAAAAGCAGGAACGTATTCTCTATTTACAATTCCTTCTGAAGCTGGAGATTGGACAGTAATTATCAATAGCGCAAGAAATGTTTGGGGTTCTTATTTCTATAAACAAGACCAAGATGTGGTACGTGTATCAGGAACAGTTTCTAGATCTGAAAAAAGTATCGAAGCCTTTTCGATCTTAATCGATTCAGACATGACCTTGAAAATGGGCTGGGGAAACACCGTTGTTTCTGTACCAATCAAATAGGCTTACAAATTTTAATAATTTACAAACAACTGTCTAATGTAAAATTTAGACAGTTTTTTTGTGTCCATAATTTAAGACAACATTAGCCTTTACTCTTTTGTAGAATAAACGTAAATTTGCCGCTTAAATAAAGAAGTTACAATGCAATACAATCATAAAGAGATCGAAGAGAATTGGCAAAAATTTTGGGCAGACAACCAAACATTTAAAGCTACAAATCCTGCCCAGAGCTCTGACGAAGGGAATGCTGATAAACCTAAATACTATGTATTAGACATGTTTCCTTATCCTTCTGGAGCAGGCTTGCATGTTGGACATCCTTTAGGATATATTGCAAGTGATATTTATGCACGTTACAAACGACATAAAGGGTTCAATGTATTGCATCCGCAAGGATATGATTCTTTCGGTTTACCAGCAGAACAATATGCGATTCAAACAGGGCAGCACCCTGCAAAAACCACTGAAGCAAACATTACAACCTATCGAAAACAGTTAGATAAAATTGGTTTTTCATTTGATTGGTCTCGTGAAGTAAGAACTTCAGATCCGGCATATTACAAATGGACGCAATGGATTTTTATTCAACTTTTTAATTCTTGGTACAACAAAGATACCGACAAAGCAGAAGACATTGCTACCTTGATTTCCATCTTTAAAAAGGAAGGAAACGCAACCGTAAATGCTGTTGCTGATGCAGAAATAAAAACTTTTTCTTCGGAAGCATGGAAGGCATTTTCAAAGACGGAGCAAGAAGCGATCTTATTGCAATACCGATTGACCTATTTATCAGATACCGAAGTAAACTGGTGCCCAGTATTGGGAACGGTCTTGGCAAATGATGAAATTGTAAACGGTGTTTCAGAAAGAGGTGGACACCCAGTTGTTCGTAAAAAAATGACCCAATGGTCTATGCGAATTTCTGCCTATGCACAACGTTTGTTAGACGGTTTAGAAAAAATAGATTGGCCACAACCCTTAAAGGATTCTCAAACCAATTGGATTGGGCGCTCTCAAGGAGCCATGGTTTCTTTTGAGGTTGATGGAGGCGTTTCTAAAGGGAGTACAGATATTAAATTATCCTACAAAGAACTAGAAGCTTTAAAAGAACTGCGTTTGAATTTGTCAAAAGCAGAAGGCATTCTTTGGGACGAATTAAAAAATAAAAAAGGAGCTGCAAAATTCAGAAAAAAATATACTATTGGTACATTTTTAGTGGATTATGTGTGCTTGTCAAAAAATACTATTGTAGAATTTTCTGGCAAAGAAGATGAAGCAGCAAGAACCGCCTTTTTTGCAAAGGAGGGATTCAATGTACTGCTTATAACCAACGAAGAAGTAATCGAAAGCGTACTGAAAGTGGTTACTAAAATCAACAATGCATTGCAATTTCCAACCGTTGTAAAAGTTGAAAAACCAATAGTAAACTCAAAAAATACGACCTATAAAATTGACGTTTTTACAACAAGACCAGATACAATTTTTGGTGTCTCATTTATGACATTGGCACCCGAGCATCCATTGGTTTCAAAGATTGTAACGAGCGCTCAAAAGAAGGCTGTAAATGCTTACATAAAAGCAACAGCAAAGCGTTCTGAACGCGAGAGAATGGCAGATGTAAAAACCATCTCAGGTGTCTTTACAGGCGCTTATGCATTGCACCCATTTACGGGAGAGAAAGTGCAAATTTGGATTGGTGATTACGTTTTAGCAAACTATGGAACGGGCGCTGTAATGGCAGTTCCGTGTGGAGATCAACGAGATTATGATTTTGCAAAACATTTTGATATTGCCATTCCGAATATTTTTGAAGGGATTGATATTTCTGAAGCAGCACATACAGGCAAGGAAGGAACTACAATTGCAAACTCCGATTTTTTATCAGGATTAAAATATAAGAAAGCCTTAAAATTAGCCATTTTTGAAATGGAGAAACGTGGGTTTGGTTATGGTAAAATTAATTACCGTTTACGAGATGCAGTCTTTAGCAGACAACGTTATTGGGGCGAACCATTTCCAGTTTATTACAAAGACGGAATGCCTCAAATGATTGACGAAAAACACTTGCCAATTGTATTGCCAGAAGTAGAAAAATACCTTCCAACCGAAGCGGGCGAACCGCCGCTAGGAAGAGCAACAACTTGGGCTTGGGATTCGCGAGGGAAGAAAGTAGTTTCCAACGAGAAACTTAAAAACAAAACCGTATATCCTTTAGAATTAAATACTATGCCAGGTTGGGCAGGAAGTTCTTGGTATTTTAACCGATATATGGATGCGACCAATGACGGAGCCTTTGCAAGCAAGGAGTCTTTAGATTATTGGAAAGAAGTAGATTTATATATTGGTGGATCGGAGCACGCAACAGGACATTTATTATATGCCCGTTTCTGGCAAAAGTTCTTGTTTGACAAAGGAATTGTACCCGTAGATGAGTTTGCAAAAAAACTGATCAACCAAGGAATGATTTTAGGAACGAGTGCTTTTGTTTACAGAGCGACTGCTTTTGTGAAAAATGGATGTGATATTGATAAGTCTAACGAAGACGTTTTAGCGAAAATTCCAACCGTTATTGTTTCTAAAAACAACTTTAGTTCTGATGATGAATTTGAAACCGTTGTTAAAAATTACTTATTAGACAAAGGATATTTAAATCCGAATTTTGCCGATTTAGTAATGATTACAAAAACACCATTACATGCAGATGTTTCTTTAGTGAACTCTTCGGATGAATTGGATGTTGAAGCATTTAAAAAACAACCGATAAATCAAGATTATAAAAAAGCAATATTTCTTTTAAAAGACGGAAAATTCATTGTAGGTAGAGAAGTAGAAAAAATGTCTAAATCCAAATACAACGTTGTCAATCCCGATGATATTGTTGAAGAATATGGCGCCGATGCATTGCGTTTGTTTGAAATGTTCTTAGGTCCTTTAGATCAAGCGAAACCTTGGAAAACCTCAGGTATTTCGGGGGTATACTCTTTCCTAAAGAAGCTTTGGAAATTATATGTTGATGAAAATGGAGTTGCGGTTTCAGATGAAAAAGCGACCAAAGAAGAATTAAAAACGTTGCACAAAACCATTAAGAAAGTAGCAGAAGACATTGAGAATTTCTCTTTCAACACCTCTGTTGCTACCTTCATGATTGCCGTCAATGAGCTCACTGCTTTAAAGTGCCATAAGAAAGAAATTTTAGCGCCATTGTTGGTATTATTGTCACCATATGCACCCCATATTACAGAAGAATTATGGAGTAAGTTAGGAAATAAAGAAAGTATTTCAACAGCGGAGTTCCCTGTTTTTGAGGAAAAATATTTGATTGAAAGCGCAAAGAAGTATCCAATTTCATTTAACGGAAAAATGCGTTTTACTCTAGAATTACCTTTAGATTTATCAAAAGATGAAATTGAAGCAGCTGTTTTAGCAGATGAAAAAACAATTGCACAATTGGCAGGAGTTGCTCCCAAAAAAGTGATTATCGTTCCTGGAAAAATTGTAAATATTGTTAATTAGCACATCTAATGTATATTATGTATTTGTTTGATGCAGGAATACAATCCCAAAGGGATGGTATTTCTAAAGTATCAAGGATTTATAAAAATCAAAAGATGATTCTTTTTTAAAAGGAAAATAAAAAAGCCATTACAATTCTTGTAGTGGCTTTTTTTATTTGGTTATCTTTAGACTAAATTTTAAATACGTTTGGTCAACTATTTTTAAAAGGACTCTGTAAATCGTAAAAAAAAGAAAATAGCCTTGAGTAATCTTAAAAATATTTCCCTTAGAATACGCATTTTTCTATCAATGATCTTATTGGTATTAATGGCCTCTGTTTTAATTTTGGTAGTTACCGTTTATCAATACGATGAACAGACCAAAGACTATAACATTCAGCGTTTTGAACGAAAAGAATCCATTACCAAAGAAACGATTGAATTAGAACTTAAAAACAAGACCATATATCCTGTAAATACGGTAAATCTGCCTAAAATTTTTCAAGACCGTATTTATGAAATATCCTCTATCAATAAATTAAATATCTCATTATTTGATTTGGATGGCAAACTTTTAAAAACTTCTTTGGAAAGTGCCTTCGAAAAGACTGATAAGAAACCGCTTTCAAAAGAAGTGATCTCAAAATTGGCGCAAAATTCCAACCATCGAATTTTAAAAACAGCTCAAGAAGATGGGATTAGTTTTCAATCCTCGTATTCTTATATCAACGACCCAAAATTTAAGCGAATCGGAATTTTAGAAGTTCAGTTTACCCAAGACAATTCAGAAATAAAAAAGGAACTTAGAGAATTTATTAGCCGATTAAGTTTGGTCTATCTATTAATGTTTCTCATCGCCATTGCGCTGGCCTATTTTTTATCAAGTTATATTACTCGGTCTATAAAAACGATTTCTGATAAAATGGAGCAAACAAAACTGAACAAACGGAATGAGAAAATTATTTTAAATTCAGCAAGTTCAGAAATTTCAATTTTAGTAGATGCTTACAATAGCATGATCGATGAATTAACGGAAAGTGCTGTGAAATTAGCAAAAAGTGAGCGAGAACAAGCTTGGCGAGAAATGGCAAAACAGGTGGCACACGAAATTAAAAATCCGTTAACCCCAATGCGTTTAACTGTGCAAAGTTTCGAACGAAAATTCAATCCTACAGCCGAAGATGCGAAAGGAAAATTAAAAGAATATAGCGAGACTTTAATACAACAGATAGATGTGATGAGTTCGATTGCCTCCGCATTTTCTGACTTTGCAAAAATGCCAACTCAGAAAAGAGAGAAAATAGAAGTGATTGGTGTTGTAAAATTAGCCTTAGATATTTTTAATGAAGATTATATTTCATATCAACATTCCGAAAAAGAACTTTTTGCCAATTTAGACAAAACACAGTTAATTCGCATTGTCACTAATTTAATAAAAAATGCAAATCAAGCTTCCGAAGACACTAAAAAACCAATTATTGAGGTGAAAGTTGCTTCTGAAGGAAACAATATCAAGATTTCAGTTTCCGATAATGGAAAAGGAATTTCAGACGCGCTAAAAGATTTAATTTTCGAACCTAAATTTACAACCAAAAGTAGCGGTATGGGACTCGGTTTGCCAATGATAAAAAATATTGTTGAAGCTTATGATGGCACTATTTCGTTTACATCAGAAGAAGGAATTGGTACTGTTTTTACAATAATTATTCCTAAAACCTAATAATCGTTTGTTCTTGCAAAGGCAGGAATTTTAACACTGAAAAAAAAGCCATCCAAAACCTCAGACGTCTTTGATATGCTTTGATTGAAATTTGGATTGCGAATTGTAATTTAGCGCCTAAGTGTCATACTGAGCTTGTCGAAGTAAGCTTGTCGAAGTAAGACTTTCGAAGTGAATTGATTACAGAAATTTAAAACCCTATAAAAAATGAATTTTAATAACATTTTAGTTGAAAAGGAAAACGGACTTGCCAAAATAACCATTAACCGCCCAAAGAAGTTAAACGCATTAAATAAAGAGACCATCGAAGAATTGAGCGCTTCATTTGAAGCCTTAGAAGAAGATGCAACCGTAAAAGTTCTGGTGATTACGGGGAGTGGAGAAAAAGCTTTTGTAGCAGGCGCTGATATTTCTGAATTCGCAAATTTCTCTGTAGATGAAGGTGGATTTTTGGCGAAAAAAGGGCAAGAAATGTTGTTTGATTTTATAGAAAACTTATCAAAACCAGTAATTGCTGCTGTTAATGGGTTTGCCCTAGGCGGTGGTTTAGAATTGGCGATGGCCTGTCATTTTAGAATTGCCTCAGAAAATGCAAAAATGGGCTTGCCGGAAGTTTCTTTGGGCGTTATTCCTGGATATGGAGGGACACAACGTTTGCCACAATTGGTTGGAAAAGGGAAAGCCATGGAGTTGATCATGACTGCAGGAATGATTTCTGCAGAAGAGGCGAAAGCATGCGGTTTGGTTAACCATGTAGTCCCTTTAGAAGAACTCCTGCCTTTGGCAGAAAAACTAGCCAATAAAATGATGCGAAATTCTTCCGTTGCAATTGGTGCTGCCATAAGAGCCGTGAATGCAAACTTTGAAGATGGCGTTAATGGATATGAAGTAGAAATTGCCGAGTTTGGCGAATGTTTTGGGACCGAAGATTTCACAGAAGGTACCACAGCATTTTTAGAAAAAAGAAAAGCAAATTTTCCAGGAAGTTAAATAAAAAAAGGGAGCCAATTAAGACTCGCTTTCCTACTAAACTTTAGTTTAATGAATAATTAACTAAATTATGAAAAGAGTTTGCGGGTCAATCTGTATCCAAAAATAGAAGTCAAATGTTAAAACTTGTATATTAAAATAAAACGCTATTAAAATGAAAACCTCCAAAGATAAAATTGAAGAAACATTAAGTTATTATACTTTTAAAAGTTTAGAAACTTTAACTTTTATAAATTCTAATTCGAATTTAACGGTAGAAGAAATTATAGAAAAGGCAAAGGAACTATCAGTTTTAGAGTATAAAATTACAGCTTTAGAGGCAGCAAAGGAAAACTAAACTACTTTAAACCCTCCCATTCGTCATAAAACTGCTGCAGATATGTTTCCATAAAAGCGTGTCTTTGTGTGGCTATTTTCTTTCCAGAAGCGGTATTCATTTTATCCTTTAAGAGCAATAGTTTTTCATAAAAATGATTAATGGTTGGTCCATTAGAATTTTTATATGCATCCTTTGTCATTGATAAGTTGGGTAAAATCTCCGGGTTGTACAATGCTCGATTTTTAAATCCACCATAATTAAAACAACGCGCAATACCAATGGCGCCAATGGCATCTAACCGATCTGCATCTTGGACGACTTCTAATTCTTTAGAGGTGAATTTCTCACCGGTTTTCTCCAAAGAATTCTTGTAAGAAATATTTTGTACGATCTTTACTACATGTGCAATGGTTGCAGCGTCAACCTTTTGATTGACTAAAAACTCTTTTGCTTTTTTGGGGCCAATGGTTTCATCACCGTGATGAAATTTTGAATCAGCAATGTCATGTAAAAGTGCCGCTAATGAAACTACTAAAGTGTCCACATTCTCTTCTTTTGCAATTAAAAGGGTATTTTTAAAAACGCGTTCTATATGAAACCAGTCATGGCCTCCTTCGGCATTTTTAAGTATTTCTTTTACAAAAGCGATGGTGGTGTCAATAATTGTTGAATGTTTCATCTTTCAGTGCAGATTTTAGTTGCTATAAAAATAAAAAAACCACGCATAATTGCGTGGTTTTGGAGTATTCTTTTAATAATTTAAATGAATGTGCTTAACAAAACTCGTCGTAGGCTTGTGCTAAATTTTGAGCAATCATTTGTGCAGAACGGCCTTCAATATGATGACGCTCTAACATGTGTACTAAATTACCATCTTTAAATAAAGCCATTGCTGGAGAAGATGGAGGAAATGGAATCATAAACTCTCTTGCTTTTTGCGTAGATTCTTTTTCTACACCTGCAAAAACAGTCGTTAAGTTTGTTGGTGTTTTCTCTGCACCTAAAGAAGCAATTGCTCCAGGTCTAGCAGTTCCAGCTGCACAACCACAAACAGAATTTACCACGAGTAACGTTGTTCCTTTTTTTGCCAATGCATTTTCAACATCTTGGCCTGTATATAATGCTTCAAAACCTGCGTTGATTAACTCATCACGCATTGGTTTTACTAATTCTTCTGGATACATAATTTTATATATAAATTCAACCACAAATATAATGTATTTTAAAACAGGAATCAAATAGATGTATAGAACTTGTTTTTATAAGAGCATCAATAAAATTGATTTCATAGATGCTCATGATCTCTTTGGAGTTTTTGTTGAATTAATGAAGTTTCTCTTATATTTGACGAAATTAGAAAAAGAGATATGGGAAGTTTTTCAAAATGGTTAGGAGCAGGTTTAGGCTTTACTTTAGGAGGACCAATAGGGGCTGCAGTTGGTTTTGCTTTAGGAAGTTTTGTAGATGGTTTTAGTGCTGAAGACCTTCAAAAGGAGCAACATCAATACCGACAAGGAAGTCGTGTGAATACCCATCCGGGTGATTTTGAAATTAGTCTGTTGGTGTTGGCATCCATCATTATAAAAGCAGATGGAAAAGTAGATCCAAAAGAGCTTGACTTTGTGAGGGCTCAGTTTGTAGGAATGTATGGTAAAGAAAAAGCGAATAATGCCTTTCAGTTGTTTAAAGGAGTTATAAAAGAGCAAGTTTCGGCACGGCAAGTTTGTATACAAATTAGACAACATATGCCCCATGCTTCCCGTTTACAATTGCTTCATTTCTTGTTTGGTATTGCAAAGGCTGACGGTCTGGTAGCGGAGGTTGAAGTAGCCGAAATTAAAAAAATTGCGAGCTATTTATATATCAATCCTTCTGATTTTGAGTCGATTAAAGCAATGTTTTATAATGCTTCGGAAAAAAATTATAAAATTTTAGAGATTCCAAAATCTGCAACAGATAACGAAGTGAAAAAAGCCTACCGTAGAATGGCCAAAAAATACCATCCAGATAAAGTACAAGATTTAGGAGCTGCCCACTTAAAAGGCGCCAAAGAAAAGTTTCAAAGCATCCAGTCTGCTTACGAGCAAATAAAAGCATCGCGCGGATTTTAGGACCTGCGTAAGTTCTTGAAATGAAATTTTGTGGTTTTATAACTTCCTTACCCACAAACTCATAAAATTACAAGAAAATCCTTAATTTCGCATTCTTATAAGAAAAGAAAGAAAATGAGCGCGAAATTCCCTGAATATAAAGGACTTGACTTACCAAACGTAGCACAAGAAATGCTGAGCTATTGGGAAGAAAATAACATCTTCGAAAAAAGTGTTACTACTAGAGAGGGCAAAGAACCCTACGTTTTTTTTGAAGGACCACCTTCTGCAAACGGATTGCCAGGTGTTCACCACGTTTTAGCGCGTACGATTAAAGATATTTTTCCTCGTTATAAAACCATGAAAGGATTTCAAGTGAAGCGAAAAGCGGGCTGGGATACGCATGGATTGCCGATTGAATTGGGAGTAGAAAAAGAACTTGGAATTACCAAAGAAGATATTGGAACGAAAATTTCCGTAGAAGACTACAATGCTGCCTGTAGAAAAGCAGTCATGCGATATACTCATATCTGGAATGATTTGACCCAGAAAATGGGCTATTGGGTAGATATGGAAGATCCATATGTTACTTATGAACCAAAATACATGGAGTCTGTTTGGTGGTTGTTGAAAGAAATTTACAACAAGAAATTAATCTATAAAGGGTATACCATTCAGCCCTATTCTCCAAAGGCAGGAACCGGATTAAGCTCACACGAACTCAATCAACCAGGAACCTATCAAGATGTTACAGATACGACCATTGTTGCACAATTTAAAACTCTCGAAAACACCCTTCCCGATTTTTTACAAAATCAAGGAGCGGTTTATTTTCTTGCTTGGACGACAACGCCTTGGACATTGCCAAGTAATACTGCTTTAACGGTGGGTCCAAAAATTGAATATGTTTTAGTAGATACATTCAATCAATATACCTTTGAACCAACGAAAGTGATACTGGCAAAAAAGTTAATTGAGAAACAATTTGGCGGAAAAAATAATTTTGAAGTAACAACTTCGGAAGCATTATCAAGTTATAGTTCTGGAGATAAAAAGATTCCTTTTTACGTAGTAAAAGAATTTGTAGGGAAAGATTTAATCGATATCAAGTATGAACAAATCTTAGATTACGGCTGTGAATTTGAAAACAAACAAGATGCTTTTAGAGTGATTGCTGGAGATTTTGTAACTACAGAAGATGGAACAGGAATTGTACATACATCACCCACCTTTGGTGCAGATGATGCTTTGGTAGCAAAACAAGCTGTTCCTGAAATTCCACCTTTATTGGTGAAAGACGCCAACGATAATTTAGTGCCATTAGTAGATTTGCAAGGAAGGTTTAGGCCAGAAGTTACCGAATTTGCTGGAAAATACGTAAAGAACGAATATTATCCAGAAGGTGAAGCGCCAGAAAAATCGATAGACGTAGAGTTGGCCATTAAATTAAAAACAGAAAACAAAGCCTTTAAGGTTGAAAAATACAAGCACAGTTATCCAAATTGCTGGAGAACCGACAAGCCTATTTTGTATTACCCGTTAGATTCTTGGTTTATTAAAGTAACGGATGTAAAAGACAGAATGCATTCTTTAAACAAAACCATTAATTGGAAACCAGCATCTACCGGAACCGGTCGTTTTGGAAACTGGTTGGCAAACGCAAATGATTGGAATTTATCGCGCTCTCGTTATTGGGGGATCCCGTTACCAATCTGGAGAACAGAAGATGGTAAAGAAGAGATTTGTATTGGTTCTGTGAAAGAATTAAAAGAAGAAATGCTACGTTCAGTAGATGCGGGTATCATGAGTGAAGATATTTTTTCAAGCTTTGAGGTTGGAAACATGTCTGACGAAAACTATGCAAAGATTGATTTGCATAAAAACATTGTGGATGAAATTGTCTTGGTTTCGCCATCAGGGCAACCGATGAACCGTGAAAGCGATTTGATTGATGTTTGGTTTGATTCTGGGTCCATGCCCTATGCACAATGGCACTATCCGTTTGAAAACAAACAAAAAATTGACGGGAATGAATCGTTTCCAGCAGATTTTATTGCAGAAGGAGTCGATCAAACAAGAGGTTGGTTTTATACATTGCATGCAATTGCAACCATGGTTTTTGATTCTGTTGCTTACAAAAATGTGGTTTCTAATGGATTGGTATTAGATAAGAACGGACACAAAATGTCGAAACGTTTAGGGAATGCCACAGATCCATTTACAACATTAGCTACCTATGGTGCAGATGCAACACGGTGGTATATGATTGCCAATGCAAACCCTTGGGACAATTTAAAATTTGATTTGGATGGTGTTGAAGAGGTTAAGAGGAAATTCTTCGGAACGCTTTACAATACCTATTCATTCTTTACTTTATACACAAATATTGATGGTTTTTCTTATACTGAAGAAGATATTGCTTTGGAAGAAAGACCAGAAATAGACCGCTGGATTTTATCAGAATTACACACTCTAATTGCCAAAGTAGATACGTTTTACGAAACATACGAACCTACAAGAGCTGCAAGAGCGATATCAGATTTCACACAAGACCATTTAAGTAATTGGTATGTGCGTTTAAGTAGAAGACGTTTTTGGAAAGGAGATTATGAAACAGATAAGATTTCTGCATACCAAACCTTGTACACCTGTATGGTAACTATTGCGAAACTAAGTGCACCGATTGCACCTTTCTTTATGGATAAGTTGTACCAAGATTTAAATTCGGTTACTGGTAAAGAAACTTCAGAAAGTATTCATTTGGCAGATTTCCCAAAATCGGATGTACGTTTTATTGATGCCTCTTTAGAACGCAAGATGGAAAATGCACAAATCATTTCTTCTTTAGTCCTTTCTTTAAGAGCAAAAGAGAAGATTAAAGTACGTCAACCTTTACAGAAAATCATGATTCCTGTTGATAACGACCAGCAGAAAGAAGAAATTTTAGCTGTTTCAGATTTAATAAAGCATGAGGTGAACATCAAAGAAGTTCAAATTTTAGAAGACGCTTCAGACATCTTAATTAAACAAATTAAACCAAATTTTAAAGCATTGGGGCCAAAGTTTGGAAAAGAGATGCGTTCTATTGCTGCTGAGGTTCAGCGATTTACGAAAGAAGATATTAGTAAAATTGAAAAATCTGGTAACATTTCTTTAGAAATTAATGGAAAAGAGATAACTTTAGAGCGCGAAGATGTAGAAATATCCTCAAAAGATATTGAAGGTTGGTTGGTTGCAAATGAAGGAGGATTAACGGTTGCTTTAGATGTTACAATTACAGAAGAACTTCGTAAGGAAGGTATTGCCAGAGAATTGGTCAATAGAATTCAAAATGCACGTAAAGACACAGGTTTAGAAGTAACAGACAAAATTAGATTAACCGTGTTGAATTTTGAAAACTTGCAACATGCTATTCAAGAGAATAAAGCATATATTATGAGCGAAACATTAACGCAAGAGTTGGTTTTTGTAGACGCATTAGACGCCGGAACAGAAATTGCGTTTGATACTATTATAAGCAAAATATTAATCGAAAAAATGTAACAGATGTCAGAGATTAAAGTAGGGTATTCAGATGAAGATTTACAAGAGTTTAAAGCACTTATTCTTAAGAAAATAGAACGTGCAGAATCAGATTTAGCGTTGTTGCAGAGTTCATACAAGAACGATGCAAACAATGGGACCGATGATACTTCGCCTTCTTTTAAGTCTTTTGATGACGGTTCAGAAGTAATGAGTCAAGAAGCAAATGTTCAATTGGCAATTCGCCAAGAAAAGTTCATTCGTGATTTAAACAATGCCTTGTTACGAATTGAAAACAAAACCTATGGTGTTTGTAGAGTTACTCGTAAATTAATTCAAAAACAACGCCTACTTTTGGTGCCTCATGCCACCTTAAGTATTGAAGCAAAACGCAAGCAATAACTTTATAAAAGCTTCCAAATTTTGGAAGCTTTTTTTAAAATATGTTTTTCGATTACTGTCGAAAAGGAGGCGTAACAACAAAAGACAATCCCATAGAATTTCTGTGTTCATGAAAAAAAGTGCTGTATTTTTCTTCTTGCTATTCCTTTCACAAATAATCGGTGCGCAAAAAAAAGTAATAAAAAAAGTACAAACGACTGCAACTCGAGTAGAAATTTCTACGATAGGTTTAGATGATTTTGTATTGGAAAACTCGAACTCTGAGTTTTTGGAGATCTACTTGTTCGCAGAAAACCCCAGCAAACAACATATTGTCTATAAAGTATCTGATGATACTGCAAAAATTGAATTTCGTATTCCAGCAATGGCTACAGAGGAAGCAGTTTTTAGGAAGTTTATTACGAAAAGATTGCAAAGAGCGAGTGCAATTATTAAAATCCCGAAGAACAAAGCAGTCATTATTTTTGGAGAAGAAATCAATATTGCCGCCAAAAGTTATGGTGGCCCGATGGATATTTATATAGAAAAAGGACTGATAAAATTAGATACAATTCAAAAAAAAACAAAGGTAAAATTTTATGAAGGCAGTGTTTTTGCAACCTTAAGAGCACCGAATATCGATGTGACATCAACGCGAGGAACCATTGCTGTTAACAAAGAAATTCAACAAGAAAATTTTTATAAAAAAACAAAAAACACTTCTCAAAACTTTACCATAAGAACTACAAAAGGGAATATTTTCTTAACGACTCTTAAACCATAATAATATTCTTATTTTTGTGCATATAAAACTCAATAAAATGTCAAAAAAGACCCTGGCAATTCTTACCATTCTAATTGCGATTACTTTAGATCAAATTTTGAAAATATATATTAAAACACATTATGCACTTAATGATGGTTTTGAAGTCTTCAGTTGGTTTAAAATTCATTTTGTTGAAAATAATGGAATGGCAATGGGTTGGGAATTTGGAGGCAAATCGGGTAAATTATTCCTCACTTTGTTTCGATTGGTAGCTGTTTCCGCTATTATTTACTGGTTGGCACAACACATTAAAAGAGCAACGCACAATGCAGTGATTTTTGCGATTGCTTTAATTTTTTCTGGTGCTGTAGGGAATATTATAGACTCTGTTTTTTATGGTGTTATTTTTAATTCTTCTGCTCACCGAGTTGCAACTCTTTTTCCCGAGGAGCCATACGGAGAGTTGTTTTATGGAAAAGTTGTAGATATGTTTTATTTTCCTTTTATAGAAAACGCAAATTTACCAGAATGGATTCCCTTTGTCGGAGGCGATAACTTTACTTTTTTCCAATACATTTTTAATCCAGCGGATGCTTTTATTAGCATTGGTGTAGTCCTCCTCTTTCTCTACAGTAAAAAGGCATTTCCAAAAGAAGAGACCGTAATTTCAGAATAGTTAGGTTGCTAATTTAAGTTATAAAGATGCGTTTCTGATCTTTATGATTAGTACTAATTTTAACTTTTTAGGAGTCATTTTTTTATTACTACTGTATTAAAATGTGTATTTTCGTTACATGCCAGCATCATTAGAACTTCAATTAAAAACCTTGCCAGATTCTCCTGGGGTATATCAATATTATGATAAGAATGAAGTGGTTATTTATGTTGGGAAAGCCAAAAATTTAAAGAAAAGAGTTACTTCCTATTTTACTAAAAATCATGAAAATGCGAAAACACGCATTTTAGTGAAACAAATTGTAGACATCAAACATATTGTTGTTGATACTGAAACAGATGCTCTTTTATTAGAAAACAACCTCATTAAAAAATACAAACCCAAGTATAATATTTTATTAAAAGATGATAAAACCTACCCTTGGATTTGTATTAAGAAAGAACGTTTTCCAAGAGTTTTTATGACCCGTAGGTATATTAAAGACGGTTCAGAGTATTTTGGACCCTACACCAATATAAAAACGGTGAGAGTTTTGTTGGATTTAATTAAAGAATTGTATTCCATTAGAACCTGTAGTTACGATTTAAGTCAACAAAAAATTAATGAAGGAAAATACAAAGTTTGTTTAGAGTACCATTTAAAAAATTGTAAAGGGGGGTGTGAAGGTTTGCAAACTGAAATAAAATACCAAGAAGAAATTGCTGCCATTCGGAATATTGTTAAAGGAAACTTTAAAGAAAGCCTAGATAAATTTAACCAAATGATGCTTGCTTTCTCTGAAAACATGGAGTTTGAAGAAGCACAAAAAATAAAAGAGAAAGTTGGTTTGTTGTCGAATTACCAATCAAAATCTACCATTATTAATCCGTCTATTAACAACGTTGATGTGTTTTCTATTATCTCTGACGAAACGCATGGATATGCAAATTTCTTTAAAATATCGAATGGTGCCATTATTCAATCTCATACAACAGAAATTAAAAAGAAATTAGACGAGACAGATAAGCAAATGTTGGAGCTGTTTATCGTTGAGATCAGACACCGATTCAATTCTCAAAACAAAGAAATTTATGTGCCGTTTCAAGTAGATTTGGGGGCAGAATTGAAAGTGACCATCCCAAAACTAGGAGATAAAAAACGAATTATAGAACTTTCAGAAAGGAATGCAAAATACTATCGACAAGAACAGTTTAAGCAAATTAAAATTGTTGATCCAGAAAGGCATGTGAAAAGAATTATGGCGCAAATGAAAAAAGATTTGCGACTCTCACAAGACCCTCGGCATATTGAGTGTTTTGACAACTCTAACATTCAAGGAACTCATCCAGTGGCAGCATGTGTAGTTTTTAGAGATGGTAAACCAAGTAAGAAAGAATATAGACATTACAACATAAAAACGGTGGAAGGGCCTGACGATTTTGCCTCGATGGAGGAAGTCGTTTATAGACGCTACAAACGATTATTGGAAGAAGAAGCGTCGTTGCCGCAATTAATTATTGTTGATGGGGGGAAAGGACAATTATCTTCTGGTTTAAAAGCCTTGGATGACTTAGGGTTGCGAGGAAAAATTGCGATTATTGGAATTGCAAAAAGGTTGGAAGAAATCTATTATCCCGACGACCCGATACCCTTGTACCTGGATAAGAAATCAGAAACTTTAAAAATTACGCAATACTTAAGAAACGAAGCGCACCGATTTGGGATTACATTTCATAGAAATAAACGAAGTAAGAGTGCTATTCAATCAGAATTAGAGCAAATTCCAGCCATTGGCGCACAAACAATTACCAATCTATTGCGTAAATTTAAGTCGGCAAAAAGAGTAAAAGAAGCTTCTTTTGAAGATCTAAAAACAGAAATTGGGAATGCGAGAGCTTTAAAAGTGTATCAATTTTATCATCCACCAAAAAAATAAAAAAATTCTTCGTTCTTTCTTTTTTAGCGACCTCAATGTTGTTTTTTACACAGCAAAAACAACCAAAAGTGGGGGTTGGTTCTAAGTGGAGGTGATGCGAAAGGATTTTCGCATATTGGGGTGTTGAAAGAAATTTACAAAGTTAATTTTCTACTTAAAATTCAGTATATTTACTGATTAATGAAGGTGAGATTGATGAATTGTATCAATCTGAAAATCAATTTACAAACAGAAAAAAGCCATTGGCTTTTCTAAAATATAATACTCACATGGGATGTAGTAGTTGTGCTACTGGTAAAGACGGTGTGCCAAAAGGATGTAAAAGTAACGGAAGTTGCGCTACAGGTGGATGCGAAAAATTATCAGTATTTGATTGGTTGTCAAACATGACATTACCAAACGGAGAAGAATCATTTAATATTTTTGAAATTCGTTTTAAAAATGGGAGAAAAGAATTTTATAAAAACACAGAAAATTTAAGAATTTCTATGGGCGACATTTTAGCCGTAGAAGGTTCGCCAGGGCACGATGTTGGTTCTGTTTCTTTAGCAGGAGAACTGGTAAAGGTTCAAATGAAGAAAAGAAACGTTTCTGTAGATAGCTCAGAGATTAAAAAAATTTATAGAAAAGCAAACCAAAGAGATATTGATGTTTGGCAAGCTTCACGAGAAAAAGAAATTGAAACACAGCGAAAAGGAAGAGAAATTTTAGGGCGTTTAGGACTTAAAATGAAATTGTCCGATGTAGAGTATCAAGGGGACGGGAACAAAGCAACCTTTTATTACACTGCAGACACAAGAATCGATTTTAGACAATTGATTCGAGATTTAGCAGGTGCTTTTTCGATTCGTGTAGAAATGAAACAAGTGGGAGCAAGACAAGAAGCAGCTCGATTGGGCGGTGTTGGATCCTGTGGTAGAGAACTCTGTTGCTCTACTTGGTTGACCGATTTTAGAAAAGTAACCACTTCAGCGGCACGCTATCAACAATTATCATTAAACCCTTTAAAGTTAGCGGGTCAGTGTGGTAAATTAAAATGTTGTTTGAATTTTGAGTTGGACACTTACTTAGATGCTTTAAAGGTTTTTCCAAAACAGGAAACTATTTTAAAAACTGAAAAAGGGCCGGCTGTTTTTGTGAAGATGGACATTTTTAAACAACATCTTTGGTACACCTATAAAGAAGAAAGATCAAAGTGGTTTTTATTAACATTAGAACAAGTTCAAGAAATAATTGACTTGAACAAAAATAATGAGAAAGCTTCCTCGTTAGAAGAATATGAATCTGAGATAGAGGTACCAATAAAAGTGAATTTCGAAGATGCAGTTGGGGAAGATAGTTTGACCCGTTTTGATGTTCCAAAAACAAAAAAACGCAGAAACAATAAAAACCGGAATAAGAAAAAAGCGGTTGTTGGAAATCCAAATCAGCAAAAACCTCAAGCAAAACAACAACAAAGAGGTTCTCAGAAAAGAAAACCTCACGCAAAAAAAACAGGAGAACAACCAAAAGGAGCGGTTAAAAACACCAACAGACCAAGAAAAAATAACAATCGAAATCGGAACAATAATACTCCTAAAAATGGAAGCGATTCAGAAAAAAAATAAGTTTTTAAGTTTACTGATTCTCTTGTTAGTAGGCTATTCTTGTACTTCTGGGCCTGTTTTTACGAAGTATAAGACGGTTCCAAACAATGCGTGGATTTTAAACGAGCAGGTGCGTTTTGATTTTTCAATCACAGATACCATTGCAAAACGAAATTTATTCATCCATATTCGAAGTAATAAGGAGTACAGATACAGTAATTTATTTCTGATTACGGAACTTGTTTTTCCAAACAAGACAAAAGTAATCGATACCTTAGAGTATAAAATGACAACTCCCAACGGTAAATACTTAGGAACGGGTTTTACTGAGGTAAAAGAGAATAAATTATTTTATAAAGAAGAAAAAGTATTTCCATTTTCTGGAGAATACACTTTCAATGTAAGGCAAGCAATGCGAAAAAATGGTTTTTCAGAGGGCTTAAAAGCATTGGAAGGAGTTACAGATGTTGGATTTAGTATTGAAAAAACGAAGTAAAATGGCACGTAAAAAAAAAACAGACTTTAAGAAATATATCAAAGGTTTTTGGTTTTTAATTCTAAGTGGAATTTTAGCAATATTTTTATTGTTTTTTTTAACTTCTTTAGGAGATTTGCCAACGTTTGAAGAACTAGAAAATCCACAAACAAATTTAGCAACAGAAGTTATTTCTGCAGATGGGGTTACCATTGGTAAATATGCTACAGAAAACAGAACTCCAATTCACTATAACGAATTACCACAGAATTTAATTGATGCATTAATTGCAACGGAAGACGAACGTTTTTACGAACATGCTGGAATTGATTTTAGAGGAACTCTAAGGGCTGTCGTAAAGATTGGCTCAGGTGGAGGCGCCAGTACAATTACACAACAATTAGCAAAAAACCTATTTACAAAAAGAGCGTCGAACAATATTTTTAAAAGAGTTCTTCAAAAAGCAAAAGAATGGATTGTTGCCGTAAAACTAGAACGACAGTACACAAAAAAGGAAATTATTGCAATGTATTTAAACAAGCAAGGGTTTTTGAATAATGCCTCTGGAATTCGTTCTGCTTCCAGAATTTATTTTGGAAAAGAAGCCAAAGAATTGGATCTTCAAGAAGCAGCAATACTAGTTGCCATGTTAAAAAATCCAAGGCAATATAATCCTTACAGAGAAATTTCAAAAAAGAAATCTCTTTCTAGGAGAAATGTGGTATTTGCTCAAATGGCAAAAAATGGATTTATAACATCTCAAGAAAAAGATTCTCTTCAAAAATTACCGCTTAAAATAAACTTCACTCCAGAAAGCCATAGTGACGGATACGCAACATATTTTAGATCGTATTTGCAAAAACAATTAAGAACTTGGGTGCGTAAAAATCCAAAGGCAAATGGAGAACAATACGATATTTTTAAAGATGGATTAAAAATTCATGTTACGCTCGATTCTCGAATTCAAAAATATGCAGAAGAGGCTGTAAAAGAGCATATGGCCAATTTACAATCACATTTTTTTAAAGAACAGAAAAGCAATGAAATGGCTCCTTTTTACGACATAAAAGATTCTACGGTGAATGTTATTTTACAACGAGCAAAACGAAACACAGATCGGTATCGAAGAATGAAAAAAGCGGGAAAAACTGCCAAAGAAATTGATGCCAGTTTTAAGAAAAAAACAGCGATGCGTGTTTTTTCTTGGAAAGGAGAGTTAGATACGATCATGTCACCAATGGATTCGATTCGATATTACAAATATTTTTTACGTTCAGGATTGCTTTCGATAGAGCCACAGACGGGCCATGTAAAAGCATGGGTTGGAGGGATCAATAATAAATATTTTAAGTACGATGCTGTTCAGCAGCAAAAAAGACAAGTAGGTTCTACCTTTAAACCGTTCGTCTATGCAACTGCGATTAATCAACTGAAAATGTCTCCTTGCGATTCATTTCCAAATGTACACTATACAATTCCAAAAGGGAAATACGGAATTCCAGAAGAATGGAGACCAGACAATTCAGGAGATCGATATGGAGGAATGCTCACCTTAAAGGCTGGTTTGGCAGGTTCCGTAAATACAATGTCTGCGCGATTAATAGACATGGTAAAACCCGTAAATGTGGTACGTTTGGCAAAGTTGGCAGGAATAGAAACCAGAATTAGAGCGAATCCGTCCATTGCTTTGGGCGCTGTAGAATTGTCACTAATGGAAATGGTAAGTGCTTATTCAACCTTTGCAAATAAAGGCTTGCGTGTAAGTCCGATGATATTGACAAGAATCGAAGATAAAAATGGAACTATTTTAGAACAATTTACTCCAGAAACAAAAGAGGTTTTGAGTGAAGAATCTTCATATGTAATTTTAGATTTATTAAAAGGTGTTACAGAATCGGGTTCAGGACAGCGTTTGCGAACTCCATATACCGCATTGCCCGATGTTGTTACTGGTTTTCCTTATGAATTTGAAAACCCGATAGCAGGGAAAACAGGAACTACTCAAAATCAATCAGATGGTTGGTTTATGGGAATTGTTCCCAACCTTGCAACAGGTGTTTGGACTGGTGGTGAACACCGTTCTACACATTTTGAAGGCATTGCAAAAGGGCAAGGAGCAACCATGTCATTACCATCCTGGGCTTTGTTTATGAAAAAGTGTTATGCAGACCCTACCTTGAATATCAGTCAAGAAGATTTTGAAAAACCAGAAAAGTTATCCATTAAAATAGATTGCGGAGATCAAGAAGACGAAGATGAAAACGAAGTTGAAGGAGAAGGAGAGAAACTTCCTAAAAAAGTAGTGATCAAAGAAGATATAGATTTTTAATGTTTGAGAAAATGAGGCAGAAAAAATGCAATTTCATTTTTTTATACATCTTAAACCATAAACGATGATTAACAAAAAAGTAAAGAACGTACAAGAAGCTTTGCAAGGTGTTGAAAGTAATATGACATTTATGTTGGGTGGATTTGGTTTGTGTGGAATTCCAGAAAATGCAATTTCAGAATTGGTGAAACGAAATGTAAGAGATGTTACCTGTATTTCAAACAACGCAGGTGTAGACGGTTTTGGTTTGGGCTTGTTGTTAGAAAACAAACAAATAAAAAAAATGATTTCCTCTTATGTTGGTGAAAATGATGAATTTGAACGACAAATGTTATCTGGAGAATTAGAAGTTGAATTAACTCCCCAAGGAACTTTAGCCGAAAAATGCAGGGCTGCACAAGCAGGTTTTCCAGCATTTTATACACCAGCAGGCTATGGTACAGAAGTTGCCGATGGCAAAGAAACAAGAGATTTTGATGGTAAAATGCACGTTTTAGAAGCTGCATTTAAAGCCGATTTTGCCTTTGTAAAAGCATGGAAAGGAGATGCTGCTGGGAATTTAGTGTTTAAAGGAACCGCCAGAAATTTTAATCAAAATATGTGTGGCGCTGCAACGATTACTGTAGCTGAAGTGGAGGAATTGGTAGAAATCGGAACTTTAGATCCAAACAACATTCATATTCCAGGCATTTTTGTGCAACGTATTTTTCAAGGAAAAGATTATGAGAAAAGAATCGAGCAAAGAACGGTGCGTTATCCTAATGAATCGATATAACAGTAAAAAATTCAGCAGTAGAAAAGTCTATTGAAGTTGCATTATTAATCATTCAATATTGTGAGGTTTTACAAGGTGAAAGAATTAGGATTGATTTTATATAAAATATTAAGTACAAGTATTAAACCTCGAAAATAGAATTAATACATTTTTAAATTATTTAATTGATACATTTATATGTTAGATAAAATAGGCATTGCAAAAAGAATTGCACAAGAAGTTCAAGACGGCTTTTATGTAAACTTAGGTATCGGAATTCCAACCTTGGTTGCTAATTATGTTCGGAATGATATTGAAGTAGAGTTTCAATCTGAAAATGGGGTTTTAGGCATGGGGCCTTTTCCATTTGAAGGAGCGGAAGATGCAGATATTATCAATGCTGGAAAACAGACAATTACGACCCTACCAGGAGCAAGTTTTTTTGATTCAGCAACCAGTTTTTCTATGATCCGAGGGAAACATGTAGATTTAACCATTTTAGGTGCTATGGAAGTTGCAGAAAATGGAGACATTGCCAATTGGAAGATTCCAGGAAAGATGGTTAAAGGAATGGGAGGTGCTATGGATTTAGTAGCCTCGGCAGAAAATATTATTGTAGCGATGATGCATGCCAACAAACGCGGAGAATCTAAGATTTTAAAGACTTGTTCTTTGCCATTAACGGGTGTAGGTTGTGTAACAAAAGTGGTGACGAACTTGGCAGTTTTAGAAGTAAGAGACAATGCCTTTCATTTGTTAGAAAGAGCGCCAGGAGTCTCGATAGAAGAGATTCAAAATGCTACAGAAGGAACTTTGATAATTGCAGGAGAAATTCCAGAAATGAAGATGTAAGATGAAGTATTTAGCAAAGAAACCTTTTGTAGTCGTTTTTGTTTTAACACTCAGTTTCATTTTCCTTTTTGATGCTCTTCTCAATATAGAAAATAGCATGATAGGTGCAGGAATTTCAGCGGGTTTGGCTGTGATATTATCACCGAGAAAGAAAAAAATTAAAACACAAACTGGAGAAAAAACTCAAATAACTTGGGTTTTTTTGAAAGCACCAATCTTTTTAAACTAGATGAAAATAATATCTTACAATGTAAACGGAATACGAGCAGCTTTAAAGAAAGGATTTTTAGAGTGGTTGTCCGCTTCAAATCCTGATGTAATTTGTATTCAGGAAACCAAAGCACACAAAGAACAATTGGATCTTTCTGAATTTGAAAATGCAGGATACCAACATCACTATTGGTTTTCTGCACAGAAAAAAGGCTATTCTTCTGTGGCAATTTTTTGCAAAGAAAAACCAAAACATATCGCGTATGGAACAGGTATTGAATCGATGGATTTTGAAGGGAGAAACCTTCGCGTAGATTTTGAAGATGTTTCAGTAATGAGCTTGTACCTTCCTTCAGGAACCAACTCTGAACGCTTGAATTTTAAATTTAAATACATGGATGAATTCCAAGGATACATTGATAATTTGAAGAAAGAAATTCCAAACCTTGTGATCTGTGGAGATTATAATATTTGTCATGAAGCGATCGATATTCACAATCCAAAAATGAAAGGAGTTTCAGGGTTTTTGCCAGAAGAAAGAGCCTGGATGAGTGCGTTTATCAATCATGGGTTTGTGGATAGTTTTAGACACTTAAACCCCGAAGAACAAACCTATTCCTGGTGGAGCTATCGCGCAAATTCTAGAGCAAATAACAAAGGTTGGCGCTTAGATTATGCCATGGTATCAGCACCTTTAAAAGAGAAAATAGCACGCGCCTATATTTTAACAGAAGCCAAACATTCAGACCATTGCCCCATTGTTGTAGAATTGGACTTATAAAATTAATAATGAAAAAATTACTCCTATTTTTATTTTTTACTACCTCTGTTTTTGCAGAAGCAGCAAATGATTCCATTCCTAAAAAAATGAGTACTTCCGACTTATTTTCTGACTATGATATTGTGTTAATAGATAGTTTACTTATGGATTCTAAATACAAGTCTCCTCTCTACAATACCTTACAATACAGAATGGATGATATGGATAAGGAAGAGGTGACAGACGTTGTTTTATCCACTGAAGTTTTAAAACAAAGATTGGCTGTAATTGATGCAAAAACACCCTTTCACATTGCTTATAATCCGGCTTTAGAGAAAGTAATAAAATCCTATCTAAAATACCGAAAAAGGTATTATCCTGCCTTAATGGCAAAGGCATCTTACTATTTTCCAATGTTCGAAAAGTATCTAGATCAATATGACATTCCGCTAGAAATGAAATATTTAGCAATTGTAGAATCGGCACTAAATCCAACAGCAAAATCGAGAGTGGGCGCTACAGGGTTATGGCAGTTTATGTATCCAACAGGTGTACAATACAAGTTAAAGGTAAGCTCGTATGTAGATGAACGTCAAGACCCTTTAAAAGCAACCATTGCAGCTTGTCAATACCTCTCCGATTTATATACCATTTTTGGAGATTGGGATTTGGCTTTAGCCGCTTATAATTCAGGACCAGGAAATGTTGCAAAGGCAATAAAACGTTCTGGAGGATATCGAAATTACTGGAACATCCGTCCGTTTTTACCAAGAGAAACTGCAAGTTATGTTCCTGCATTTTATGCTACTATGTATTTGTTTGAATACCAAAAAGAGCACCAACTTGTTCCCGAAAAGTTTCAAATTCGACATTTCGAAACCGACACAATTCAGATTAAAAAAACAATTAGTTTTGATCAAATTTCAGAAATAACAGGGATCAATTTTGAGTTAATTCAATTTTTAAATCCGTCTTTTAAACTAGATGTGATTCCATTTGTTAAGGGAAAAGAATACGCCATTACCTTACCAAGAAAAAACACCTTATCTTTTTTAGAAAATGAGGAAGCCTTGTATGCCTTAGCAAAAAAGGACGCCGCAAAAAGAGAGAAGCCTTTGCCAAAGTATTTTGAATTGGGCAAACGCATTCGTTATAAAGTAAGGAGTGGCGACTTTTTAGGAAAAATTGCCAATCGTTTTGGGGTTCGAGTTCGAGATTTAAAACGTTGGAATCGATTAAAGACAAGTCGTTTACGAGTTGGGCAAAGATTGAGTATTTATCCCAAAAAAATAGCGCTCCCAAAAGCATAACCAGAAAGTGGAATACTTTTTGATTTACAAAATGAAATATATTTAAAAGCAACATTCATGAAGAAATTAGGATATTTATTTTTTACAATGATATTTTTATTAGGCTGTGATAGTAAAAGTTCTTTCGTACAAAAACCAGCTGTAGGAGCAATTAACCGTGTGATGGTGGTTGTAAAAACTAGCAATTGGCTCGGAGAAGTAGGAGATGAAATTAGAAATTCTTTTGGAGAACTCATCGTTGGTTTGCCGCAGCCTGAAGCAACAACGACACTTTCTCAAATAACACCAAACGGCTTTGGATCGATGATGAAAGCTTCTGGGAGTCTTTTTATTGTTGAAGAGCATGAAAAAGAAACTTTTTCTATTCGTTACAATGTTTATGCAAAACCACAAACGGTGATTTCCATTTCTGCTAAAGATGACGCAGGGCTCATACGAGTATTTAAGCAACATGAAAAAGAGATTTTGGCAACTTTTCGACAAGCAGATATCGAAGTAACTCAAAATATTTTCATGAAATCTAAATTGCCAGATGCACAATTTAAAACATTACAAAATTTAGGGGTTTCTTTTACAATTCCTTCTAAATATAAAACGGTAGAAGATACTGGAGATTTTCTGTGGTTGCGCAATCATTTGATGAGTGGAATTGCAAAAACGGGAAGTAATAATATTTTGGTATATAGTGTGCCGTTAGAAGATGAAGCCACTGTTTCAGATCGGATTATCGCAGAGAGAAATAAAATTGGAGAAAAACACATCCGAGGTTCTGACACTTTAACCATGTATATGATTACAGAAAAAGCTTACACCCCTGTAACTTTTGACGCAAAAATTGATGGTAAAAAAGCCTATGAAACCCGTGGTAAATGGGAAGTAAAAAACGATTTTATGGCTGGACCTTTCCTCAACTATACCGTAGTTGATAAACAGCAGAATCGATTGATCGTTTTTGAAGGATTTACTTATGCCCCTTCGATCAATAAACGCGAATTTGTTTTTGAACTAGAAGCCATTGCGAAGTCGATGAAAATTCAATAAAGACCCTATTGAAATTTAAGAAAAGGTGGTTTGTAATGACAATTACTAGCGAAAAATGCTACATTGATCCCGTCGAAATGGATTGATTTTTAGATAAAAAACTCTTTGAAAGTGTTTTTTATGTTTAAAAATTAAGTTTAGAGGAGCAATTTTTATCCAATTCATTTAGAACCAAAAACTTGTTTTTATATTTGATATTCAATTAAAAAATTTTTACGACATGGAAATGAATTTTAACGTGCTGTTTTTAGCAGCTTTAGTGCCAATGATTATTGGCTTTTTTTGGTATGGTCCTTTGTTTGGCAATGCTTGGATGAAAGAAATGGGTTTTACAAAGGAATCTCTAGCGGGAACCAATATGGTAAAAACATTGATCATCAGTTATGTGTTCAGTTTTTTCATTGCTTCTTTTTTAATGTTTGTTGTCATTCATCAATCGGGAGTTTATTCAACATTAGCAGGAGAACCTGGTTTTAACGAAAAAGCAGGAGAAGGGTTTGCCTTTTTTCAAGACTTTATAAATACCTATGGAGATCGTTTTCGAACCTTTGGACATGGTGTCCTTCATGGAGTGTCTACTAGCCTCTTTTTTGTGCTTCCAATCTTATCTATTGTCGCACTCTTTGAGAAAAAAACGGTGAAGTATGTTGCGATTAATGCAGGATACTGGATGGTAACTTTAGCAATTATGGGTGGTATTGTATGCCAATGGCTGTAATGGAGTAGTCATCATTAGACATAAAAAAACCTCGCTAATGCGAGGTTTTTTTATGATTTATTTAATACCCCACTTTCGTTCTCACTTTTTGGAGTACTGTTGTGGCTACTTTTTTTGCTTTTTGTTTTCCAATAGCAAGTGCATCGTCGATTTCATTTTTGTTGTCCATAAAGTGTGTATAACGCGCTCTAATGGTTGCAAATTTTGTAATGATTAATTCATATAACGCTTGTTTTGCATGCCCGTACCCATAGTTTCCTGCTAAATAATTGGCATGCATCTCTGCAGTTTCTGACGGAGAAGCCATTAATTTATAGAGTGCGAAAATGGTATCTGTATCTGGGTTTTTCACATCTTCCAATGCCAAACTATCGGTTTTAATACCCATAATTTGTTTGCGTAATTTTTTATCGGAAAGAAATATATTAATGGTGTTATTTCTAGATTTACTCATTTTTCCACCATCGGTCCCAGGAACTAATTTTGTGTGTTCTTGAATTTTTGCTTGAGGGGCAACAAGTGTTTCACCAATTAAATGGTTAAATCGATTGGCAACATCTCTTGCCATTTCTACATGTTGCAATTGGTCTTTTCCAACAGGTACAATTTCTGCATCATACAACAAAATATCTGCAGCCATTAACATCGGGTAAGTAAATAAACCCGCGTTTACGTCACCCAATCGATCCGCTTTGTCTTTAAAACTATGTGCCAATGTCAATCTTTGATATGGAAAAAAACAACTCAAATACCAGCTCAATTCTGTTACTTCAGGAACATCACTTTGTCTATAAAAAACACTTTTAGAAATATCAAGTCCACAAGCAAGCCAAGTTGCTGCCGTACTGTAGGTGTTTTCTCTTAGTGTTGTTCCTTCTTTTATTTGTGTAAGAGAATGCAAGTCTGCAATAAAAAGAAAAGATTCATTATTAGGGTTATTTGCCATTTCGATGGCAGGTAAGATAGCACCTAATAAATTCCCTAAATGCGGAGTTCCTGTACTTTGTACACCTGTTAAAATTCTTGACATTACTATTTGTTTTTCTTTATAAAGTATGATTGAGGTATCAAAACCATCTATGATGACAAAAATAAGGTTTTGTTTCAGAAAACCAATCAAACAAAAGAATATTAGTACTTTTGGCGGTATATGAAATTTATAAAAATTCCTTTTCTTTTACTTTGGCGATTCTGGTTCTATTTTTTAATCTTCGTCACCATTATTTTAATGGCTCCTTTGTTATTTATTTTGACAATAAAGGAGGAATCGTATCCACAATTTTGGAAATTAATTCGAGTATGGGCCAAAGTGCTTATTTACGGAATGGGTTTTCGCTTAAAGTTTCAGTTTGATCAGCATATCGACCCTACCAAGAGTTATATGTTTTGTCCAAATCACGGTTCATTGATGGATCCTTTTGTTTTAGTAGCTACCAGTAAAAATCCAATTGTTTTTGTTGGGAAAAAAGAATTTGTGAAGATTCCGATCTTTGGTTTTTTTTATAGAAGAGCTGTTATTATGGTAGATAGAAGTAGCCCAAAAAGTAGAAAACGGGTTTATGAAATGGCAAAAAAAAGATTGCAAAAAGGGACGAGTATTGCTATTTTTCCTGAGGGATTAGTCCCTACAGAAGAGGTGGTTTTAGCGCCCTTTAAAAATGGTGCTTTTAGTTTGGCTATCGAACATGGAATCCCTATTGTACCACAAGTTTACTACGATTGCAAGCGCTTTTTTTCATGGGATATTTACAAAGGCAGCCCTGGAGTATTTAGAGTAAAACAACATCCATTTATAGAAACAAAAGGGCTCGGAACAGAAGATATAGAAAGTTTGAAAGAGACACTTTTTTCGCTCATAGAAAATGATTTGTTAGCCGATAAAAAATATATGAAAGATACCAATAGAAATAATTAATGAGCGAAGAACTGAATTACATCTATAGTAAAAAAGAAGAGTTTTTAAACGTTCTTTCCCATGGTTTTGGGTTGGTACTTTCTCTGATTGCATTTCCTTTTTTACTCATAAAAGGGTTTGCATATAACGGTTTTTGGAAGCCAACGAGTTTTGTTATCTATGGACTCAGTTTGATTCTTCTCTATGCGGCTTCTACATTTTATCACGCAGCCAAAAACCCTATGATTAGGAGAAAGTTAAATATTTTTGATCATGCAGCAATTTATGTTTTAATTGCAGGAGGTTATACTCCTTTTTGTTTGGTTGCTTTAGACTCCTCTTTAGGTTGGTATGTGTTTATTTTTGTTTGGCTTTTTGCACTTGTCGGAATTATTCTAAAATTATTTTTTACAGGAAAATACGACAAACTGTCTACAGCAATGTATCTGCTAATGGGGTGGCAAGTTGTTTTTTTTGCAAAACCATTGGCAAATAGTTTATCTGAAAATGGGCTTTATTTATTAATTTTGGGAGGTATTTTTTACACCATAGGTGCCATTTTGTATTCCTTAAAAAAGCTCCCTTACAATCATGCTATTTTTCATGTTTTTGTTTTATTGGGCAGTTTAAGTCACTTTTTGAGTATTTATTTTTTAGATTAAAGCAGTGTTTTTTATTCCCAATCTTTAAATGGAACTTTACTTAGTTTTGAGTTGTAGTATTTCTCATTACCTGTAACCTCTTCCCCAATCCAAAGGGGTTTTTGAAAGGTTTCGGCTTCATCTTTCAATTCTATTTCTGCAACAATTAATCCTAGATTGTCTCCAAAAAACACATCAATTTCAAAAACATGTTCCTCGTTTTTTACATAAAACCTCGTTTTTTCGATGCTTGTAGGTTCACATAATAGCAACAATTCTTCAGCGTCAAGAATGTCAATTTCCTTTTCCCACTCAAAGCGTGATGTTCCAGTAGTATTCGATTTTCCTTTTACGGTCATAAACGCCTTGTCGTCCATGATTCTAATTCGAACTGTTCTGTTTTTGTTGGAATTTAGATACCCCTGTTTTATTGTCTTTTTCGCAAAACACGCCTTCTTAAAAGAATCGTTTTTCACTAAAAATTTTCGTTCGATTTCTACTGCCATTAAAAAGATTTTTAAGATGTACTAATGTATTTATTTTTCTCGTTATATAATAATAAATAAATATCTTTGATAGACGTATTTTCAGCATGAAAAAAATAACACTTTTATTCTTTTTAATATTTTCGTTTTCTGTTTTTGGACAAACCGACTATAGTGCTTCCTGGGAAGATTTTTATTCCTACAACAATGTAAAAGATTTTGTTAAGGAGGATGCCGTTATTTATGCATTGGCAGATAATGCTGTTTTTACCTACAATATCAATTCGCAGGAGATTCAAAAATTTTCTTCAATACAAGGCCTTTCTGGTGAAACTACATCGTCTATTTATTACAGTGCTGCTTTTCAACGATTGGTAATTGGGTACCAAAACGGTTTGATTGAAGTTGTAGACAATGATGGTAGCATCACGATTTCTTCTGATATTGTGAGTTTTAATCAAAACGGAGCAAAAAGCATCAATCATATTTCAGAATATAATAACAAATTATACCTTTCAACACCCTTTTCAATTGTTGAGTATGATATTGAAAACTTAGAATTTGGAGACACTTTTTTTATCGGAAATAATTCGAGTGATGTAGGTGTTAATGAAACCCTCATTTTTAATGAAACCATATATGCCGCTACGGATGATGGAATTTTTTCTGCGGAGATTAACAATGATTTGCTTATTGATTTTAATTTCTGGGAACAACGTTATGTAGGCACACGTTTTAAGGCAATTCGTGTTTTTAATGACAAAATTTATACCACTACTGACACCGAACTATTCCTTGTGAATGGTGCCAATTTGGTTTCACAAACCAATTTTCTTCAATCCATAAAAGGATTAAAAAACACCGCTACTCATTTGTCGGTTGCTTTAAATAAATCCGCAAGTGTTTTTGATTTAAACATGAATTTGGTTGCAACGATTGCAACAACTTCCGATTTCGATTTCACGCTAAATACCTCATTGGTCGCAGGCAATGATATCTATTTAGCGACGAAAGAGTTCGGTATTTTAAAAACGACCTTCACGTTACCTTTCGATTTTTTAGAGATTCACCCAGAAGGTCCTTTGTCCAATGAAGTTTTTTCCATAGATGCTAATAACGATCATTTATGGATTGTGTATGGAGGGTACAATACGACGTACACGCCAGTTCGAAAAAAGCAAGGATTTTCTCATTTTAATGGTGAAGACTGGGTAAACACTCCGTTCAACGCAACCTTACCGCATGATCTGGTTGATGTAACTATTGACCCGAACAATGAAAACAAGGTATACATTAGTGCCTTGGGCGTGACTAATGATCTCAATGTAATCCCAACGGGTGGTTTGCTTGTGGTGGAAAACGATGTGATTACGCAAACTTACAACCACTTAAACAGTTCTTTTGAGCCGATTTCCGTTTCTTTACCAACGATTAATATTCGAGTTAGCAGTGCTGCAATCGATGCCTCAGGAAATCTTTGGGCAACCAACTATCAAACAGCTGAAGAATTAAAAAAATTATCGGCAAATGGTCAATGGAGCTCTGTAGATTTAAGTAGTATTAAAACTTCTACTGCTGCGGGTTTAAATGAAGTGGTTATAGACCGTAGCAATAGCGTTTGGATTGGTAGCCGAAGAAATGGGGTCTATGTTTACAATGAAAGTGGTAACCGAAAAATAGCTTTAAATACGGGGGTAGATTCTGGGAACTTACCTGATTTAAATGTAAGAACAATTGCTGTTGATAGAAATAATAGGGTTTGGTTAGGGACAAAGTCTGGCTTAGTCGTTTTTAACAATGCTGCCAATGTGTTTGAGGTAGATTCTCCTGATGAGGCTGCAACACCAGTAATTATTTTAGACGATGGTGTCGCTAAAAAATTATTAGGAGATCAAACAATCAATACGATTGCTATCGATGGGGCAGAGAACAAATGGTTTGGTACAGATAGCGGCGGTGTTTTATATACCAATCCTAGCGGACAAAATACCTTGGCGAATTTTAATAAAAACAATTCCCCACTACCTTCGAATACAATTTTAAAGATTAAAGTCGATAAAAATAACGGGAAGGTCTATTTTGCTACGGACAAAGGGATTGTTGCTTATAACAGTAATGTTGCCCCTTTTGGCGTTTCACTAGGAGCTGTTTATGCGTATCCAAATCCCGCATTAATAAATCATGAAATCGTTACCATAGACGGTAGAAATGGCACACATTTACCAAAAGGCACCAATGTAAAAATCATAGACATTGCAGGGAATTTAGTATATGAAACCAATGTTGTAGAAGGAGAACAATTGCAAGGAGGAAAGGTGGTTTGGAATAAAAAAAATCTCGCAGGGAATGCCGTGTCTTCTGGAATCTATATTGTTTTATTATCAAATGATGACGCTTCAGAAACGTCCGTCACAAAAATTGCAATTGTAAATTAATGGCAGTTTTAACCTCCAAAGCAATCGTATTAAGTGCTTTAAAATATAGTGAGTCTAGTTTAATTGTGAAATGTTACACTGAAAAATTGGGAGTAAAAACCTATTTAATTCGTGGCGTTTTAAAAAACAAAAAAGGACCGATAAAAGCGGCTTATTTCCAGCCACTCACCCAACTTACTTTAGAAGCAAATCACAAGCAAAAATCAAATCTTCATTCACTGAAAGAAGTCCATATTTCTCACCCTTATAAATCAATTCATACAGATATTGTAAAGCAATCAATTGTATTGTTTTTGTCTGAAATATTATCGAGTAGCATTCAAGAAGAAGAAGAAAATACGGTTTTGTTTGAGTATCTCGAAACAGCATTTTTATGGTTAGATGCGCATGATAAAATTGCAAATTTTCATTTGTTATTTTTGTTAAACTTAACTCGATTCTTAGGGTTTTATCCAGATCTTGTTGATCAAGAAACAGCAACTAGTTTTAATTTGGCCGAAGGTAGTTTTTCAAATGAGTTTACGGATAAAAATTCTATTGTAAAGACAAATTTAGCACTCTTTAAAACCCTGTTAGGCATAAATTTTGATGAGATAGAAGAAGTGTTATTTAGCAAACAAGAAAGACAGGCACTTTTGCAGATCATAATTCGATATTTTGAATTACATTTGGATGGCTTTAGAAAGCCAAAATCCCTAACAATTTTAGAAACTGTATTTAGTTAATGAGAGCATTATTTTTTATTTTTTTAATAGGCTTTAGCTTTAATAATTTTTCTCAAGAGGTTAAGGTTTTAGATAAGGAAACGGGTAAAACCGTTAAAAACGTTACTATTTATAACGAAAATCAAACGATAACACTTACGACAAGTAAGAACGGAACAGCCGATCTTTCTTCTTTGAAGAATTCAGAATTTATTTATTTTTCTCATCTTTCATATGCTCTTTTTAAAATAAAAAAAGAGGATTTAAAAACCACTAATTATACGTTTTTTTTAACAAAAGAATCTGAACAATTAGACGAAGTGGTACTCTCTGTTTTTAAAAACAAACAGAAAAGTAATCGAATTGCTGAGCAAGTGGCTGTTTTGTCACAAAAAGAGATCCGCAAAATTTCACCACAAACTTCTGCAGATTTACTGGCAACAATTCCAGGGATCAAAGTACAGAAATCTCAGTTCGGTGGTGGTAGCCCCGTGCTTCGTGGTATGGAATCTAACCGAATTTTATTGGTGGTAGATGGTGTTCGAATGAACAATGCAATTTATCGAAAAGGACATTTACAGAATGCAATTTCAATAGCCCCAAATCAATTAGATAGAACAGAGGTTGTTTTTGGACCTTCTTCTGTAATTTATGGTTCGGATGCTTTGGGAGGAGTGATTCATTATTATACAAAAACACCAAAATTATCAGATGAAACAAAAGTGAAAACTGATTTTTTTACTCGTTTTTCGGGTGTTAATAATGAAATTACTTCAAATGTTTCAGTTGCTTTAAGTTTTAAGAATTGGGCTTCTTTTACAAGTGTTTCTTATAGTGATTTTGGAGATTTAAAAATGGGGAAGAAGCGTTCTCATGGTTTCGATGATTGGGGAAAAGTTTTTTATTTTTCAGAAAATAGCAATGGCAATTACCGCGAAAACCCAACCTTAAATACAGAAGCGAATCTTCAGAAAAATACCGGATATATGCAAACTGATGTTTTGCAGAAATTTTATGTCCCACTGTCAGAAAATACGGAATTAAAATTAAATATTCAATACTCTAAATCGTCAAACATTCCACGGTTTGATAGATTATCAGAGTTAACAGACCCAACAAATAGTGCTTCTTTAAAGTTTGCGGAATGGTATTATGGTCCTCAAGAACGTTTTCTGTTCTCACCACAATTACTCCTCAATCCCAATAAAAAGTGGTTGCAAAAAGGGAGCATTACTTTTGCGTATCAAAATATTAAAGAGAGCCGAATACAACGTAAATTTGGAAGCTTAGACCGCTCTTATAGAAATGAAATGGTCAATATTTTCAGTGTAAATGGTGATTTTTCTGTACCACTTAAAGAGAATCAAAAACGAATATTAACCTATGGCTTTGAACTTGCTTACAATGATGTAACATCAAACGCTTTAGGTAAAAGACTCGCTGTTTCCAACGACGAGGTTACAGGTTTTTCTGACGACTTTTTAGTGCAATCGCGCTACCCAGACGGAGGGAGCAACTATTTAAGTTCAGCCATTTATCTAGGGTATCGACAAGATATAAGCGCCAAGGCGACTTTAAACACTGGGGTTCGTTTTACAAACACCCATTTACAAGCCAATTGGATCGATCAAACATTTATCACTTTACCAGACCCAAGCATCACCATAGCCAATACTGCAATAACAGCAACGTTGGGTTATGTATACAAACCTTCCAAAAACTGGCAAATAAACAGTGTTTTGTCCTCTGGTTTTAGAGCCCCAAATATTGATGATGTTGGTCGCGTTCGAGAAAAATCTGGGAATATTACCATTCCAAATATTTATGTAGCACCCGAATTTGCCTACAGTGCAGAATTTGGACTACAGAAATATTTCAACAATCGTCGTTTTAGAATTGGAGGAAACGTTTTTTATACACTCTTGGACAACTACATTCAAAGAGACTTTGTTTATGCTTCTGATGGCAGTAACCTACAAGTGGCATTTGATGGTGAATTTGGAAATGCTGTGAGTAACCAAAACAAAGGAAGAGCTTATATTACAGGATTTACATCAAGTTATTTGGGAAAAATTTCAAACCGATGGAATACTTCAGGGTTTATTACATATACAAAAGGGAGGACCTATGATACCAAAGAACCCCTCTCTTCGATTCCTCCTTTGTTCGGGCAGTTTGAAGTGAATTATAAAATCGGAAAATTAGAATTGGGCGCTGATTTTAGATTCAACAGTAAAAAGAATATCGAAGATTTTAACTTTACTGAAGGCATCGATAACCACGATTTAACTCCGATTATTGATTCAAATGCAACCAACGATGAATTGAAGTATTATGGTTCTCCAAGTTGGAATACATTAGGATTTAACGGACGATATGTGTTCAATGACACGCTCTCCTTTCAAGCAAGAATAGCAAACTTATTTGATGCACATTATATTGAGTTTGCCTCTGGAGTTTCTGCTCCTGGTAGAAATATTTCTGTTTCCTTTTTGGCTACCTTTTAGTCTTTAATTTTTTCCCCTCATCATCATATAACTCAGAAATTGATTTCTCTGTTTTTATAATGCAAACCACAAGTGTTAACATCACCAAGACCATTGGCTCCCAGCTGATGGCTCCTTTGGCTAAAGAAGCAAAAAGGAGTCCTGCTAAAAATGAAATTCCAGCGTATACAATAAGGTTTTTATTAAATGTTGCATTTGCAAAATTCCAAATCTCATTATTTTGCATGGTTCTGTAGGTTCTATAGCCATACAACTTATTGATTTTCTTTGGTGGAAATTTCCAGAAAAGAATACTTACAAAAAACAGCAAACCGTTTGTGGTTAAAACATAGGTAAATGCATCCATCGGATTAAATTTTTATTATTTATAAAAGGTTCACAAACAGTTTCAACTGCAATATGAACGGAATTACTTTCTTTTAGGGCGAATCAAACCTTCTTGAGCAAAAGATGCAATTAATCGACCATCTCTTGTAAATAAATTTCCTTTTGAGAGTCCCCTTGCTCCAAAAGAATTGGGAGATTCAGAAGAAAACAACATCCAATCATCAAAATCAAAATCTCTGAAAAACCACATGGAATGATCTAAGCTCGCCGTTTGCAAATTGCCGAAATTGGCTTTGCTTGCATTTGGATTTATTGCCGAATTTAAGACATTGTAATCGGAGATGTAAGTGAGAATTTGCTGTTTTGTCTGAAGGTCTAAACCTTTAGATCCTCCTTTTAATTTAAACCAAATTTTGTCTTCCGCAGGCAAATCTTCTGGATCTAAAGGGTTTGGTATCACTGTTGGTTTAAATTCGATAGGTCTTTCAATGCTTAAAAATGCTTTCATATTTTTTGGAATAAAGTCTCCAAACTGCTCCACCATTTCACTCCAGCTAATTAATTCTTCGGGTTGTTTTATGTTTGTTTCTATTGCTTTTTGGTGCGTATACCCTTCCTCTATTTTATGAAAAGAAGCAGCTAAAATAAAAATTGTCACTTCATTTTGTGTTGCTTTTACACGTCGAGTAGAAAAACTTCCACCATCTCGCATTTCTTCTACTTCAAAAATAATTGGGACATCTAATTTTCCTGCTTCTAAAAAATAGGAGTGCAAAGAATGCAGAATACGCTCTTTTGGTACTGTTCTGTTTGCTGCATTTAAAGATTGTGCTAAAACTTGTCCTCCGAAAACATGAGGGCTTCCGATAGTTTCGCTAACTCCTTTAAAGGTGTTTGCCCCTATTTTTTCTAAGTTTAATAAAGCAATTAAATCGTTAACGTTTTTCATTTTCAGTTACTTTTTTAAAAGGAAATTTTTGATGAAAAGGGGTAGGTTCAATTTTTTGTAAAAATAACCTTAAAATTCTATTTTTGATTGATTTTTTATGACGAATATACATTGTTAAGTCTTGTGGAACAGCACCGATAGAACTTTTAATTTCGCTAGCAGTTCTTCCGAAGTTTAAAACCTTTATTCTCTTTTTAATGGCGATTTTTATATAGTCGTATAGCATTCTTTGGTAGATTGCATACTCTTTGTTTAATAGATAATCTATACCTACAAAATGGGCATCCAAAGAATTTTGATTGATGATTCCAGACATAAATCCAACCACTTTTCCATTTAAAAAATAGGCTTTAAGTAGATAGTTGTCTTTTAGTTTTTCTTTTAAATGAATGTAGGTTTCTAAGTTAAAGTCCCCCAAATTAAAATCAGCTTTTGAAGAAACCTTTTTATAGAGGGCCGTCATTTCTGGGAGTAGTTCTTCAATATTATCTAGTGTAATATCTTCTATTTTCAGCATTGCACTTCGTTGCATTGCTTTTTTTGCTTTTACCCTAAATTTCGTTTTTAATGCAGCGAGATAGTCATCAAAAGTTTGCCAATTTTCGGCTAAGTTTAAAAGCATGTTGGGTGCTACTAAAAACGGGCTGTAATTATAATCTTTTAAAGAGTCTGTAATGGATAAAGATTCATTTATAAAATCTTTTATTAAGAAGAAATTTACTTCTTTTTTTAAGGTTGGATTATTATTCACAAAATGTAAGATTGCTTTGGCAACCTCCTTTAGGATTGTTTTTTTATTTTGATTTTTTTCGATAAAAACACCGTGTTCTCCGCTAACAAAGGTGTTGCCACAAATTAATAATTTTAGAGGTTTTTTCTTCGGAAACAAATTCAGTTTCCGACCAACATTCTTAATTTTTCGAACTAAAACTTCTAAGTCATTTTTGATGTCATCAATGTAGAAATCTACAAATTGAAGTGAAGCAAAAGCGATTGGATTTTTTTTTGTGTCCAACAGAACAACATAAGTAAACTTGATTTCTGAGTTGTTTTCTTCTAGAGAACGTAAGAAGTCTTTGTGGAAATAAAGATTTTTTTCACAATTTAACTCTTCCCAGATTTCTTCAGAAATTTCTGATACAGACGAAAAGTACAGGGCATTATTTGTGTTTGTACAAGGTTTCAAATGATTTCATATTTGGGTTCAACATTATTACTTTTTCTAAAGGAAATTTCTAATGTGCAAAGTTCCGTTTTCTCGGGTTACGATTCGCTATTTAATGCAACTAATTTCATCATATTTAAATCATTTTTCAATGCCCTATTCCAAATTTTACAATGAAGCATTATTTCTTTTTTAGAAACATAAAGATGCTTAAAAAAATCGGTTTGATAAAACAACAGATTCTCTAACTAAATCAGGTGCAAACAATTTTAGTGTAGCATTCAAAAAAAATTATATTTGTCGTCTATTCAAAACTCTTGCTTAAAGAGAAAAGTTCAATTTACAAATTATGAGAAATATATTATTATCTATTCTAGGCTTGCTACTTATTGGAGGTGCTATTATTGGCGGGAACATTATTGTTCAAAAAAACAATCAACCAAAACCAACATTTAAAAGGGAAATAAAAACCGTTTTTGTAGAAAATGTTGTCAATAAAGAGATCCCTGTTTTATTATCTGCAAAAGGAAATCTGATCGCTAAAACTAAAATTGATGTTTTTTCTGAAGTTCAAGGCGTTTTAGAAAGCTCAAAGAAACCCTTTAAGGCGGGAACAAAATACAATAAAGATGAAACCCTTTTGCGTATTAATAGCGATGAATTCTATGCAAGTTTACAAGCGCAAAAGAGTAATTTAAGTAATCTGATTACTGCGATCTTGCCAGATATTCGATTAGATTATTCAACTGAATTTAAGAAATGGGAACGCTATTTAAAAGCATTTGATATGAATAGCCCAACACCTAATTTACCTAAATTTTCATCAGATAAAGAAAAATATTTTGTCTCAGGAAGAGGTGTTTTAACAGCCTATTATGCCGTTAAAAACTTAGAGGTTCGGTATAAAAAACATCAAATAAGGGCCCCATTTTCTGGGGTTTTAACAGAAGCATTGGTCACACCAGGAACACTTGTTCGAGTTGGACAACGTTTGGGCGAGTTTATTGATCCAAGTACTTATGAAATGGAAGTTGCTATTAGTGTACTCTATTCAGATTTCTTGCAAGTAGGCAAGTCGGTAACGCTCACAAATTTAAACAAAACGAAAACGTATACAGGAAAATTAATACGTGTAAATGGGAAAGTAGATCAAACATCTCAAACGATCAAAGCGTTTATAGAGGTGCAACATCCAGATTTACAAGAAGGAATTTATTTAGAAGCAATTATGGTTGCAAAGTCAGAAAGCAATGCGATTGAAATACCTAGAAAATTACTGGTTGATAATCGCTCGGTATACTTGATAAAAAATGACAGCATTTTAACACTCACGGAAATTAATCCAGTTTATTTTGGTGCAGAAAAAGTGATTATTAAGGGATTATCAAATAACACTAAAATTCTTTCGCAAACTTTACCAGGTGCTTTTGATGGCATGATCGTAAAAATCAACAAAAAGAAATAAGCCATGCGGAAAATCATTACTTATTTTATCAAGTACCCTGTAGCTGTAAACGTCATTATATTAGCATTTCTTATTTTTGGAATTCTAGGAGCTATTGGCTTAAAATCGTCATTTTTCCCTTTAACAGATTCGCAATTAATTAGAATTAACTTGGTATATCCAGGAGCATCTCCAGCGGAAATGGAAGAAGGTGTTGTACTTAAAATAGAAGACAATTTAAAAGGAATTGTAGGTGTTGAGCGAGTAACTTCTATTTCAAAAGAAAACACGGCAAGCGTAAATGTTGAAGTTGAAAAAGGAAAAAACATAGATGTTGTATTATCGGATGTAAAAAATGCAGTAGATCGAGTTCCTTCTTTCCCTTCTGGCATGGAGCCTACTGTGATTGCAAAAGTGGAAAGCATAAGACCCACGATTAGTTTTACAATTAGTGGAGAAAATGTTTCCCTAAAAGGCTTAAAACAATATGCAAGAAATATAGAAAATGATATTCGTGGAATCGACGGCATTTCGCAGGTTGCTATTTCTGGTTATCCAGATGAAGAGATAGAAATTGCTCTTCGTGAAAACGATTTAAGAGCCTATAATTTATCGTTTACAGAAGTTGCCACTGCCATTAGAAATTCTAATATTTTAATCACAGGAGGGAATATTAAAACTGCTGAAGAAGATTATTTAATTAGAGCAAGCAATCGTTCTTATTATGGAATAGAGCTTCAAAACCTCATTGTTAGAACAGAAACCAACGGAACTATTATTCGTTTAAAAGATATTGCAACCTTAAGAGATACTTGGTCAGAAAATCCAGACAGGTTGTATTTTAATGGCAATTTAGCGATTGATATTACCGTAAGTAACACGAACAATGAAGATCTTATTTCTTCTGCAGACAAAATTAAAGAATACATTCATAAATACAATCAACAACAGCAAAATATTCAGTTAAGTGTTACTAGTGATAGAAGTATCACTTTAAATGACAGGACCTGGCTTTTAACCAAAAATGCAATTTCTGGCATCTTATTAGTGTTGTTTTTTCTGGCGTTGTTTTTAAATTTAAGATTGGCTATTTGGGTTGCCTTTGGATTGCCTGTAGCGTTTTTAGGAATGTTTGTTTTTGCCGCACAATTTGGAGTTACCATCAATGTTTTGTCACTTTTCGGAATGATCATCGTTATTGGTATTTTGGTAGATGATGGTATTGTGATTGGAGAAAACATTTACCATCATTACTACGACCTTGGGAAATCAAAGATTCAAGCAGCAATCGATGGAACCCTGGAAGTTATCCCACCAATTGTATCCGCAATATTAACTACAATCATAGCTTTTTCAACCTTCTTTTTTGTAGATGGTAGAATAGGAAGTTTCTTTGGGGAAGTTTCTACGATTGTAATCCTAACGTTAACAGTTTCTTTAGTAGAAGCATTAATCATTTTACCAGCACATATCGCACACTCTAAGGCGTTAGACCGAAAAAAATTAGATAAAACTAAGCCTCAAAAAACGAATAAATTTGATGCTTTTTTTAAGAAAACGAATAAGAAAGCAGATGTCTTATTATCAAAATTTAGAGACCATTATTATGTCCCGCTTTTAAAATTCTCATTAAATAATAAGTTTTTTGTTTTTTGTGTTTTTGTTGCAACGCTTTTAATCAGTTTTTCAGCCTTAAAAGGAGGTGTTATTAAAAGTTCATTTTTCCCAAGAATTGCAAGTGATCGTATTCAGATTACCTTAAACATGCCACAAGGAACGAATGAAAAAATTACAGACTCTGTAATTTCTTTAATTGAAGAAAAAGCCTGGTTGATCAATAAAGAATACACAGAAAAACAAACAGATAACCAGCAAGTTATCGTAAATGCAATTAAAAGAGTCGGGCCTGGAAGTGCAAATGCAACTCTTACTATTAATCTTTTGCCCGGAGAAATGCGTGATTTTTCTGCACCAGAAATTACAAATGCCATTCAGGAAAAAGCAGGAGAAATTTATGGAGTAGAAAGTTTAATTTTTGGCTCTGGAGGTAATTTTGGAGGAAGTCCAGTAGCTGTTTCTTTACTGGGAAACAATATTGCAGAACTAAAGGCCGTAAAAGAAGAATTAAAACAAGTATTAGAAAACAATCCTTTGTTAAAAGATGTAACCGATAATGATCCGGCAGGTATCAAAGAGGTTTGCATTCAACTAAAAGACAATGCCTATTTATTAGGTTTAAATTTACAGTCAATAATGACGCAAGTCCGAAACGGATTCTTTGGGTTTCAAGCACAACGTTTTCAACGGGGTCAAGACGAAATTAAAGTTTGGGTTCGTTATGATAAGAAAGATAGATCATCTATTAAAAATTTAGATGATATGCGCATCCTAACCCCTGCAGGAATAAGAATTCCTTTTTCTGAAATTGCCAGTTATACCATAGAAAGAGGTGATATTGCAATCAATCATTTAGAAGGGAAACGTGAAATTCAAATAAAAGCAGATTTAAAAGATTTATCGGCAAGCGAAACGGATATTCTAGAGAATATTAAAACCACCATTATGCCCGATATTTTGTCTAAATATCCAACAGTTTCTCCCCTGTATGAGGGGCAAAATAGGGAGGCAAAGAAAACAACAGATTCTCTTGGAAAGGTGGGTTGGATTGTTTTAGGCCTTATTTACATTGTGATTGCGTTTACTTTTCGTTCCTATTCACAGCCTATTTTATTAATTGTAATGATTCCTTTTAGTATGATTGGGGTCATTTGGGGACATTATGTGCACGACTTTGCCATTGGAATTTTATCCTTTTTAGGAATTATTGCTTTGATTGGTATTATGGTCAATGATGGATTGGTTTTGATCGGGAAGTTTAACACCTATCTAAAAGAGGGAATGAAATACGATGCCGCATTGATTGCCGCAGGTAAAACTCGTTTTAGAGCCATTTTCTTAACCTCTTTAACAACAGTTGCAGGGCTAGCTCCTTTAATTTTTGAAAAAAGTAGGCAAGCACAATTTTTGATTCCAATGGCAATTTCTATTGCTTATGGAATTGCCATTGCAACGGTCTTAACTTTGGTGATGCTGCCAATATTATTATCATTTTCAAATACACTAAAAGTAGGGGTGAAATGGTTAATAGTAAACAGAACCGTCACCAAAGAAGAAGTAGAAAGAGCCATTATTGAATCTAAATTTGATGAAAATGAAATTTAAAAAAACCATTATTTTAGCCTTTATTCTTACTGTAAATTTGCAAGGATTTTCGCAAGAAGTACTCACAAAAAAAGAAGCGCTAAGAATTACGTTAGCTAATAACTTTGGAATTAAAATTGCGAATAACAATTTAGAAACCGCAAAAAATAATTCCAGTATTTATAATACCGGTTTATTGCCAACAGCCACGCTTTCTTCTGGAGCCAGTTTTAGAAGAGACAACCAAACAATTACCCGTCAAGATGCGAGTGCTACAAGTATTTCTGGAGCCATTACAAAATCATACAATGCATCTGTAAACCTAAATTATATTCTTTTCGATGGTTTGGGCAGAAAGTACAATTATCAGCAATTAAAAGAAACCTATAATTTAACAGCCCTTCAAGCTAGAGAGACCATTGAGAACACATATGTACAGTTGTTTACCGCATATTTTCAGATAGCAAGGCTCTCTGAAAATAAAAATAATTTAACCGAAGCACTTTCCATTTCTGAGAAAAGATTACAACGTGCTACTTATCAATATGAATATGGTCAATCTACCAAATTAGATTTGTTAAGTGCGGAAGTGGATGTAAATAACGATCGTCTTAATTTAATCAATGCCGTCCAGCAATTAAGCAATGCAAAACGAGGTTTAAACCTTATTTTAGGGGTCGAAAAAGAGGTTATTTATGATGTTGAAACGGGGGTTGATTTTAACGAATTTCTAAATCTGAAGGAACTGCAACAAAAAACAACAGCAAAAAATATCTCTTTAAAACAACGCGAGAAAAACATTGCTATTAGTGAGTTCAATATTAAAATAAGCAAAGCCAATTACCTACCTTCTTTAGGTTTGAACACCTCTTACGGGTGGAATCAAAGTGAAAATCCAGCCACCTCTTTTTTAGCTGGATCTACCTCCAATGGTTTGAATGCAGGATTAAGCCTGTCATGGAATTTATTTGATGGGGGAGCGACAAAAACGAGGGTTGCCAACGCAAAAATTGCTTTAGAAAATCAACAGATAGGCTTGGAACAACAAAAAGTAATTGTAGAAAATAATTTAAAAAATACTTGGGAGAATTATAAAAATCAACGATTTATTTTAAAAACGCAAGAATCCAATGTCTTAACGGCTAAAAATAATTTTGAAAGAACACAAGAACGCTATCAATTAGGGCAAGTTACTTCGATTGAATTTAGACAGGCTCAAATGAATTTTATCAGTTCAAAAGCTGCATTGAACAATGCAAAATTTGACGCAAAATTAATTGAAATTCAATTATTGCAATTGAGCGGAGATATTTTAAATGTAACTTTTTAGGACACTCTTTACACATGGATTTATCAGAAAAAGCTTGGGACAATCGGTATTTAAATAATGATATAGGATGGGATTTGGGAATCGTCTCTCCGCCATTAAAAGTCTATTTTGATCAATTAGAAAACAAGGAATTGAAAATTTTAATTCCAGGAGGAGGGAATGCTCATGAAGCAGAATATCTTTTTAATAGTGGTTTTGTAAATGTTTTTGTTGTTGATTTGTCCAAAACAGCAATTGATAACATAAAAAAAAGAATTCCAGAATTTCCTTCATCACACTTAATTTTAGGAGATTTTTTTGAGGTTGATGATGCCTTCGATTTAATTATCGAGCAAACATTTTTCTGTGCATTAAACCCAAATTTAAGAGAAAATTATGCGCAGAAAATGCACCAACTTTTAAAGGTAAAAGGCACATTGGCGGGGTTGTTTTTTAGTATTCCTTTGTATTCAGATAGACCTCCATTTGGCGGTAATAAAAAAGAGTATTTATCTTATTTTCAACCTTATTTTAAAATCCATGAAATGTCCCCTTGTTACAATTCGTATTCAAAAAGAAATGGAAAAGAACTCTTCGTTAAATTAACAAAAAAATAATCGACGTCGATTGTTGTATTAGAAGAGCGTTTCGATTTATTTAAAAGCATTTAACCCCGTTACATCAAAACCAGTAATCAATAGATGAATGTCGTGCGTTCCTTCATATGTAATGACACTCTCTAAATTCATCATATGACGCATAATAGAATATTCACCTGTAATTCCCATGCCTCCTAACATCTGTCTTGCTTCTCGTGCAATTTTAATTGCCATGTCCACATTGTTTCTTTTTGCCATTGAGATTTGAGCCGAAGTAGCCTTTCCTTCGTTTTTTAAAGTTCCTAATCTCAATGCTAATAATTGTGCTTTGGTAATTTCGGTAATCATTTCAGCCAATTTCTTTTGTTGTAATTGAAACTGCCCAATTGGTTTTCCAAATTGTTCTCGTTCTTTTACGTAACGTAAAGCCGTGTCGTAGCAGTCCATTGCAGCACCAATTGCTCCCCAAGCAATTCCAAAACGAGCTGAATCTAAGCAACCTAATGGCGCGCCCAATCCAGACTTGTTAGGTAATAGGTTTTCTTTTGGCACTTTTACATCGTCAAAAATAAGTTCACCAGTAGCCGAAGCTCGTAACGACCATTTATTATGAGTTTCCGGTGTAGAAAAACCTTCCATTCCGCGTTCTACAATTAATCCATGAATTCTTCCTTCCTCGTTTTTGGCCCAGACAACAGCCACTTGTGCAAATGGGGCGTTTGAAATCCACATTTTTGCTCCGTTTAAAAGATAATGATCTCCCATATCTTTATAATTTGTTGTCATTCCTCCAGGGTTTGAACCATGATTTGGTTCTGTTAAACCAAAACACCCCATCCATTCGCCAGTGGCTAATTTGGGTAAATATTTTTTGCGTTGTGCCTCATTTCCGTATTGAAATATTGGATACATTACCAATGATGACTGAACTGAGGCTGTAGAGCGAACTCCAGAGTCTCCACGTTCTATTTCTTGCATGATTAATCCATAAGAAATTTGATCCAATCCCGCACCACCGTATTCTTCCGGAATATAAGGGCCGAAAGCTCCAATATCTGCTAAACCTGCAATAATTTGAGTTGGAAATTCTGCTTTTTGAGCATAGTCCTCTATAATTGGAGATACATCGCGCTTTACCCAATCACGAGCAGCTTCACGAATTAACTTGTGCTCTTCAGTTAATAAATCATCAATATTATAATAATCGGGTGCTTGGAATAAATCTGGTTTCATAATTTTTATTGTAATTTTTAACAAATCTATCAAATATTGTTTAATATTTAACAAGCTTATCTTAAAAATAATTACTTTTAATTAGAGTTAAAAATACGTATCTTTTTTAAAGTTAACGATTGGAAAATGATAAAAAGTTATTGTTTTCTTTTAAGTTTGTAAAGATGAAGCACACCTTAGGTAAATTGGAGCGATTAAAAAGTAAGAAACTAATTGAAAAATTATATGAGCAGGGAAATTCTGTGAAATCTTTTCCCTTAAGAATGGTGTATTTGCAAACAAAACACACTTCAGATTTTCCTGCTCAAGTAGGGGTTTCCGTCTCCAAAAGAAATTTCAAGTCGGCTGTAGACAGAAATCGAATCAAAAGATTGCTGCGCGAATCGTATCGTTTGCAAAAAGAAATCGTGTATGATGATTTAGAAATTCCCTATGTTTTTATGATTTCGTATCTTGGGAAAGAAGAATTAAAGTACGAGGAAATCTATGCTAAAATGACCAAACTGCTAACATTGTTTATTACAGAAACTAAACTGAAAACCGATGCGCCTATATAATTTTAAAAAGAGAACAGTTGTTGTTCTCATTGGAGTTACTCTTTTTTTGACGTACTCTTTTAAATCTAATTTTTTTGAAGTTGCCAAACAAATAGAGATTTACAATACGTTGTTTAAGGAGTTAAACATGTATTATATTGATGAGGTCAATCCTGCGGAATTAACAAATAAAGCAATTCAGAATACCTTAAAAGATTTAGATCCTTATACCAGTTTTTATGATGAACAGGCAGTAGAAGAGGCACGAATAAGACGTGCTGGAGAATATGGCGGTATTGGAGTTGCGGTATATTACACAAAGAAAGGAATTCAACTAAAAGAAATTTATAAAGGCTATGCTGCAGATCGTGCTAATCTAAAGGCTGGAGATATCATCATTTCTGTAGACGGGCAATCTCTAAAAGATATGGAGCGAGATCAATGCGCTCTCTTTTTAAAAGGAATTCCTAAAAGTACTTTTCAGGTTGAAATTGAGCGACAAGGCATTCTTATTAAAAAAGAATTAAGTAGAGATAAAATTATTATAAACCCTGTGCCTTTTGCAGAAATGATTGATTCTGAAACAGGATACATTACGCTTACACAATTTAGCGAAAAAGCCTCTTTTGAAGTAAAAAAGGCTTTCCGTAAATTGAAGAAGTTAGGAATGACCAAATTGGTTTTCGACTTGCGTTCTAATCCCGGTGGATCTCTTTTAGAGGCCATTAATATTGCTAACTTTTTTCTTCCAAAAGGGAAGAAAATTGTTTCAACAAAAGCAAAAGTAAAAAAATGGAGCAATACCTATTTTAGCAAGAATGACCCTTTAGATCTAGAGATTCCCATTGTTGTTTTAGTAAACGGACGTTCAGCATCAGCATCAGAGATTGTGAGTGGTTCGTTACAGGATTATGATAGAGCTGTTATTTTGGGGCAGCGTTCTTTTGGGAAAGGATTGGTGCAGCGGTATCGAGAATTGACCTATGGAACCCAATTAAAAGTAACCATTTCGAAATACTATACACCCAGTGGTCGATGTATTCAAGAATTGGATTATGCAAATACAGATAAAAAAGGAAATGTCCCTAAGTTTTCAGATGCTGGAATCAATGCTTTTCAAACAGCAAATGGAAGAACGGTTTATGATGGTGGTGGTGTTTTACCCGATGTTGTTATTCAAACATCCAAACCAACTGCGGCCACTAAAAAACTCTTAGCTTCTCGGGCTATTTTTAATTTTGTAACGGAATATTATTATCAAAAAAAACCGCTTACAGATTTGGAGACATTTCAATTTTCAAATTCAGTGTTTAAAGATTTTACTACTTATTTAAAAAAGGACACTGTTTTTGAAACTCAAGAAGAGCAGCTATTTAAAAAGGCTTACAGTTCGGTTGCTAAAGAAAAAGAAACGATAATTAACAAAGAATATCAAAAGATTCAAGAAGCACTTTTAGCGGATAAAATCAATGAAATTTCAAAAAACAAAGATCTTGTAGAGAATTTTCTAAAAGAAGCAATTTTAACACGATACTTTTATCAAGAAGGAGTTTACAAAAACAAGATAAAAGAAGACCGTGAAGTGTTGGAGGCAGTTCAGCTATTAAAGCAATCTAAAAGGTATTTGAAAATCTTATCTGGCAAATAAAACAATCAAATGAGTATCTTCGCATAAATAAATTGAGTATGACAACCCCAAAGAAAATAGAAAGAACCAGAGCACAAGAGTCCACAAATGCTATAGAAAAACTATACATTTCTATGCGTCATTTATTTAGTAGAGGTTTTTATAAGCCGATGGGAATCTCTGGTGAAACTTTACGAAAATCTTTGTTACTTCTGCGTCCAGAAATCTATGGTTCTATTGCGGAAGAAAGAGTCGAATTAAACGGACTGGTATATGTTATAGAACGTTTGCCAGAAGGAATTGAAGAATGTCAGTTTATTAACTTAACGGCAGATGAAGGGTATAAAAATTCTCACTTCAAAACTATCATTCCGCCAAAAAGAAGGAGAAATTGTTATCGGATTGATAAAGATCAAATGAATATCGAGATTACCCGAGGGCGATCAGAAATATATGATATATTAACGCACCTTACTTTTTTATTTATAGAATCTCACAAAATAAACGAACGCGTAAGCATTAAGGATGGAAAAGATTTTACGCGCGAATGGAAAAATCTAGAAGCAGTTGTTCTACTTCAAAAAGAACTAACGAATGAAGCGTTAGAACTTACAATTGCCCACTTGGGAAATATTTTAGGAAGATCGTATAGTGAAGTTTCTAATGTATATCATACGTTTGCTACGGACGAAAATCCACATCGTTTTTTTCAATTGATTTATTGGTTGGGAAAATTGGCCAACAATGAAGTTCGTGAAGGAGAAAAACGTTCGGTAACCTTTAGTTCTGTTTTAATAGAAGAAATTGGACATCATATTTATGGTGATATCTGGGCAGATAATATTAAAAAAACGCTCTTAGAAAATAATTTAATTCACAGACCAATACATATTATTAGTGCAAACATGCACAGCGTGTTAAATTCTATTTATGCAGAAAAAGCGCTTCCAGAGGAAGCTAAAAAGGCCAAAAATTTTGAACTTTTTGAGCTGATGAGTGCGGTCAATAGTACGCCTTTACAAAAAGCGGTAAAGGATTTTGCTTCTAAAAATGGACTGATTTATTTAAAAGATACTTCGGGCACCAATATTAATGTACAAATTATAGATACTAATAAAATAAATGGAGATGTTACAACGTTTACAAAAAGAAGTTCTAACGAAGCATCTCCTGTAATTATTGTAATGGATTATGCTTTTGGAGAACAAGCCTATGAAACTATGGACGAATTGTTAAAACCATACAATTCAAAAAATGGAAAAATTCATTTGAATGTACAATCGGTTTCAATTATGGGGAAAGCAGGTATTTTAGAAGGTGGAAAAGGAGATATTATGATTCCTTCAGCTCATATTTTTGAGGGGACCGCAGACAATTATCCTTTTAAAAATGAATTGACAAAAGAAGATTTAGAAGGTTTTGGTGTTGAGGTTTTTGACGGAACTATGGTCTCTGTTTTAGGAACTTCTTTACAGAATAAGGATTTATTAAAGTTTTTTCACGACTCTACCTGGAATGTCATAGGTTTAGAAATGGAAGGAGCCCATTATCAAAAAGCGATTCAATCTGCTTCTAAAATAAGAGGTAATATTTCAGAAGATGTAAAAGTCAGGTATGCTTATTACGCATCAGACAACCCTTTAGAGACTGGAGCAACGTTAGCCTCTGGTGGATTAGGAATGACGGGCGTTACACCTACCTATGCAATTACAAAAAGAATTATAGAACAAATTTTTAACAGTTAGAAAAAGAAATAAACAAAAATAACGATGGAAACTAATCAACAAAACAAGGAAGAAGAAGTAGATTTAGGATCTTTATTTGCAATTATCGGAAAAGGATTCTCAAATTTATTTCAGTGGATAGGTGAGATTTTTAAAGGTATTTTTCACTTTATAATTTCCATTTTACTTTTTTTAAAGCAATACCTTTTTCCAATTGGAATTGCAGCAATCCTTGGTTTAATACTTGGTTTTTTTTTAGAAATTAAAAGCCCAAAAAGGTATTCTTCAGATTTATTATTACAAACTAACTTTAAAAGTTCAAGACAACTTTATGATAATATCGATTTTTACAATAGTCTTGTAAAACAAAAAGATACTCTAGGTCTCGAACAAACCTTTGGATTGGATAAACAAGCTGCTGTTTCCTTAAAAAAATTCACCATAACTCCCATTAAAAACCAAAATGATATTATTTCGGGGTATAATGAATTAATTTTAAAGATAGATACAGCCACAGTAAGGAGTTATGAATTTGAAGATTTTAAAAAATCTTTTTCGGATTATGATTATAAATTACATGAAATTACTGTTATTGCTGAGACAAATAATATTTTTAAAGCAGTGGGTGATGTAATTATCACTTCAGTTATTGATAACATCTATTTCAATACATTAAAGAATATTACAAATGAAAATTTAAATCGATTAGATTCTAGATATCGTCAAAATTTAGTACAACTAGATTCTTTTGGAAAGGTGTTCATGCAAGTATTATTAGCAGATTCGAAAAAAGTATCTACGGGGACCAATATCGATTTTGCAGGAGAAAATAGATCCTCAAAAGAAATAGAGCTTTTTTATGCCAATCAAAGGATCAACGAACTCTTAGGTGAAGTTACAGCAGCAAAATTAGAAAAAAATCAAATTATCAACATTGTTTCCAATTTTGAATCTATTGGAAAAGAATTAAATGGAGTGACAGAAAATAAAGCATTTCAGTTGGCGGTATTATTTGCTTTGGCATGTATCTTAGGATTACTGTTCTTAAAACTGAATGCTTATTTAGTTAACTATAAAAAATAATATAAGAATGCAGACAATTCTTATCACTGGAGGCGCTGGATTTATTGGGTCCAATTTTATTCCTTTTTTCTTAAGTGCAAATACGAATTTTAAAGTGGTTAACCTAGATCTTTTAACCTATGCTGGTGATTTACAGAATTTAAATGCAGTTGAAGAAAATACCAGGTACACCTTTGTAAAAGGAGATATTTGCGATCGAAACTTAGTAGAAAGTCTATTTCAAAAGTATAATTTTAACGGTGTCATTCATTTTGCTGCGGAATCACATGTAGACAACTCGATAAAAAGTCCGGATGCTTTTGTGAAAACAAACGTTTTTGGAGCCTTCAATGTGTTGGACGTTGCAAGAAATTTTTGGATGCATGGGCCCAATCAATACAAAAAAGGTTTTAAATCTAGTCGCTTTCATCATATTTCAACAGATGAAGTCTACGGTAGCTTGGGCGAATCGGGTCTTTTTACAGAGCAAACTCCGTATGCACCAAATAGCCCTTATAGTGCTTCAAAAGCAAGTTCAGATTTTTTGGTGCGAAGCTATTTTCATACCTATGGAATGAATGTGGTAACGACTAATTGTTCGAACAATTACGGCCCCAAACAACATGCTGAGAAGCTGATTCCGACGATTATAAGAAAAGCAATTTCAGGAGAAGCGATTCCTATTTATGGTGATGGGAAAAACATTCGAGATTGGCTGTATGTTGAAGATCATTGCAAAGGGATCAATTTGGTATTCCAACAAGGAAAAGCGGGTCAAACCTACAATATAGGAGGTAAAAATGAAAGAGATAACTTATCCATTGCAACTACAATTTGTAAAATATTAGATGAATTAAAACCTAAAAAAAACACTTACAAAGAACAAATTACTTTTGTTCCAGACAGGGCGGGTCATGATTTTAGATATGCAATTGATGCGACGAAAGTGGAAAAAGAATTACATTGGAGTGCGAATGAAAATTTTGAATCTGGAATTAAAAAAACCATCGATTGGTATTTAAAAAAAGAACAATAAAATGAAAGGAATTGTTTTAGCAGGAGGGTTTGGTACCCGTTTATACCCTTTAACCATGGCATTTAGTAAACAATTAATGCCCGTGTATGACAAACCCATGATTTACTATCCGATATCGGTGCTTATCCTAGCTGGAATTAGAGAAATTTTAATCATTTCGACACCTAGTGATTTGCCAAATTTCAAAAAATTATTGGGAGATGGTAAGCAATTAGGATGTGAATTTTCGTATGCCATTCAAGAAAAACCAAACGGATTGGCAGCTGCTTTTATAATTGCAGAAGAATTTATAGGTACGGAAAAAGTAGCTCTTATTTTAGGCGATAATATTTTTTATGGATCAGGCTTGCCTAAGTTATTAAAACAAAATTTAGAGGTAGTTGGGGGTATTGTGTATGCATATCATGTAAACGATCCTGAAAGGTACGGGGTGGTTGAGTTTGATGAGCACAATAAAGCCATCTCTATTGAAGAAAAACCACTAAAACCAAAATCTAATTATGCTGTTCCAGGGATCTATTTCTATGACAATTCCGTGGTTGCGATTGCAAAAAGTATCCAACCAAGTACCAGGGGAGAATTAGAAATTACCGATGTCAATCAGGCTTATTTAAACCGTGGAGAATTAAGTGTTCGTATACTAGACCGAGGGACTGCTTGGTTAGACACTGGTACTTTTAATTCATTAATGCAAGCAGGTCAATTTGTTCAAGCTATAGAAGAAAGACAAGGTTTAAAGGTGGGGTCTATTGAAGAGGCTGCTTTTAGAAGTGGTTTTATTAATAAAGCGCAATTGGATACATTAGTTACTCCACTTTTGAAGAGTGGGTATGCGAAAAATCTCATGAAAATAAAATGATAGCTACAGAAACAAGTTTAAAGGGCTGTTTTTTAATAGAACCAGAAATTTTTGATGATTCCAGAGGATCCTTTTTCGAGAGTTTTAATAAATTAAAATTTAAAGAAAAAACAGGCTTAGACGTAGTGTTTGTTCAGGACAATCAATCCATTTCTCATAAAGGGGCTTTAAGAGGATTGCATCTCCAAGAAAATGAACATGCGCAAGCAAAATTAATTCGAGTTGTAAAGGGAAAGATCTTAGATGTCGTTGTAGATTTACGCAAGGAATCGCCAACTTTCGGAAAACATTTTTCGATAATTTTATCGGGAGAAAACAACCTTCAACTCTATGTTCCTAGAGGGTTTGCACATGGTTTTTATGTATTAGAAGACGAAACAGTTTTCAATTACAAGTGCGATAATTATTATAATAAAGAAGCTGAAAACGGGATCTTATATAACGACAAAGACTTAGCTATTGATTGGTCATTAGAGGGAGAAAAGATTATTTTATTAGAAAAAGACAAGCAATTAATGACCTTTAAACAATTTTGTCAATAAAAAAAGAGTACAGTACGACTGTTTTTTTGTGGGCCCCTAAATAAAAAATTTTTCAATTTCATTTAACTTTTTAAAGGAGTTAGGGCCTATTAATTCACTCAATTTATGTTAAAAAATATCATTAAAATTTTCACATCTCACCTTATTGTTAAAGCGATAGGGATTTTAAATATTGTGATAGTTTTACTGTTTTTTTCTGTAGAAAATTTTGGAAATTATAGTTTCACAATTCTTGTTTTAAATCTTTTTGCAATTACTGTAGATCCAATATTATCTTCTTATTTAGTTGATTATAAGTTTTTTAATTATGACCGGTATAATTTTGGAATTCTAATAATTACCTTATTTCTTGGAGTTTTGTCTTATTTATTATTAGATGCCTTTATATTAAACATCCCGATAGTATTATTCACCTTGTTTAGTATCACTTATGCTATTTCAGCTTCTTTGAAGTCGTATTTAAATATTAAAGATCGCTATTATGATTACGGAATAGTAGATGTCGTAAGGCAATGCTGTATTTTAATAACAACCATTATTTACTTTTATGGTTTCAACTATAATGAGGCTCTCGAATTATTGGAGTTCAATTACTTGATTTCTAGTATAGCGATGATTTTATTGGCTATCTTATTCCTGAAAAAAGCTGAAATAGAATTTAGCCTTCAAATTCAAAAGCTAAAAACGTTGTTGTTGAATTCAAAATTTCTAATTTTTTATACAGCCATAGTTCCACTTATCACTTTTATAGATTCGTATTTTGTTGAGTCATTTTTGACAGAAGAAGATTTGGGAATGTATTCCTTTTCAGTAAAAATATACAGTATTTCGTTAATGTTAGTCGTTCCAATTTTTACAATCTTAAACATTAAACAAATTGAAATTGCCAAAGAGAATAATTATTTAAATTTTATAAGAGGAAATTTTAAAAAAATAGCGAGCCTTTCCTTTGTGATGCTTGTATTATCTATTTTTTTTAATTGGATATTGGTGAACTTAGTCTATACTGTTTACAATGAATCCTTTTGGATTACAAATATTTTAATTTTGGGCTCATTTATTACATATATCTCTCTTCCTTTCTCATTTTTAATTGCTTACAGAAAGTATAAATATTTGTTTTTTTTAGGTGTTGTCGCAATTTTATTGAACATATTTATTAATTATTTTTTAATTGCAAAGTACGGAATGATCATCGCTGCATTATCTACTTTTCTTTCTCAATTTGTAATTAATTTTGGGGCAGCTTTCTTCTCGTATTATCTTTTAAAATTAAATAAGTATGAGGGTTAATTTAAAACAGACATACACTTTATTTTTTCTAATTGGGGTGTTTTTTATTCCATTTAATTCATATCAAGGGGTTTCTTTTCTTGGAGAATATCGAAAAGATGGTGCGATTCTTTTCTTTCTTATTTCTTTTTTATTCTTTTTTATCGATGTAGGCTTTAAGAATAAAATTATGCTACCGGTAAAAAATGTTTTTATTCAATTTTTAATACTCTTTGTTGTTTGGCTTTTCTTTTCTACTTTATTGAATTCCCCTTCCGTTATAGAGAATTATATGAAACAAACGTCTGGTATAAGTCGTTTTATAAGACAGTTAGTAGCGCTCTCGTTAGCATTAATATTATGTATTACTGCGTACAATATTTTTAGAAACTTCTCCCCTAAAAAAATATTTTTAAAGCTCAGAAAGGCTTTCCTTTACTCTTTCTATTTTGTAATTATATATTCCTTTTTTGAAATTTTAATCGTGGTTTTTAATGTGTATTCTTTAAAGAGCGTGTTCTTGTTATTTGACTACTTTCCTTTTACAGAAACAAGTTTTGATTTTAAGTTTGGGAGAATTTCATCGGTATCTTATGAGCCTCCTTTCTTAGCAATTTATTTGATTACAATTGCAGCCTGGATGTTTAGTTACATATTAACTTCAAAAAGAAAACTCAAATACCTTCCGTCTCTTTTTGTTTTTATTTTAACTTTTTTCTCAGGTTCTCGGACAGCACTGATTGTTATATTATTACAATTTTTAGTATTTATTTGGATCGCTTTCTTCTCCTATAAAAAGTTTAATAAAATTATTCAAAATTTTTTAATCTTATCTTTTACCTTGCTTTTGTTGGTTTTTGTATTTAAAGGAGAAAAAATTGTAGACGTTATTGAGGACAAGATTGAAACGCTCAATTTCAAGAAAAATTTAGGAAAAAGTATTTCCAACAGATCGAGATTTGGCATTCAATATACCTCTTTACTAATTTTTGCCGAAAACCCATTTTTTGGAGTTGGTTTTGGACAGCAGGGGTTTCATGCAAAAGATAAATATCCAGAGTGGGTAACTAAAAATAATTATGAGTTTGATCTTTTTTACCTAAACGAGAATGATACATCTTTTCCGCCAGGGTTTAATATTTATACCCGATTGTTAGCAGAAACAGGTGCTGTTGGGATCCTAATTTTTTTGTTGCTCTTGTTTTTTATATTTTACCAATGTCATAAGTTAATTAAAATTAAAGAAGGTTTTGATAAAATCATTCCAATAGTATTATTAATTTCTTTTATTGGGTTTTCTGTTAATTGGCTTCAATTTGATAGCTTTAGAGTTTATGGATTTTGGATCTGCCTAGCGCTATTAATTCAACAAACACAAAAAAAATCAATCAAGAATGGATAAGCTTGTTCTTTTAATTCCTCATTATGATAACCCCAAAGGGCTTTTAGTCTCTCTGGCCTCTATTGGTTGTAATGAAAATTTAGATGTACTCATTGTAGATGACGGGAGTAACAATAAGTTTGATGAAATAGAAGTAAAAAAGGCTTTTCAAGCCACAGGAAAAATCTTTTTCATTTATCTGCAACAAAACAGTGGTATAGAAATTGCACTTAATAAAGGTCTAGAGTACATTATTAAGAACAAATACACTTATACAGCGAGACTCGATTGTGGAGATATTTGTTTAGGAGATCGCTTTCAATTACAAAAATATTTTTTAAAAGAAGCACCTTCGATTTCTCTAGTTGGAAGTAATGTTAATTTTGTGGATACAAATGGTGCACATCTTTATACAGTAAAGGTTCCGGAAAAAGACGAATTCATTAGAAAAAAAATGTATGTAAACGCTATGCATATTCATCCTTCTATAATGTTTCGAAATAGTATTTTCCCTAAAATTAACTTGTACCCAACAGCATATCAAGCTGCAGAAGATTATGCCTTTTTTTTTAATGTTATGAATTCTTTTAAAGTTGCTAATATTAACAAGGTGCTGGTTCAATGTGAAATTAATCCAAAAGGCATTTCTACATTAATGAGGAAAAAACAAGCAAAAAATCGGATTAAAATAATACTAAATAACTTTTATTTTGGTTTATATCCTATCTATGGCCTGTTGAGAAGTTTACTTCTTTATATAACACCATTATCAATCCTTATTAAAATAAAAAAAATAGTAAAAAATTGAATCCAAAAAAAATTGAGTATTTTTTTGATATTGCCGTTGCATTATTATTGTTTTCATTGCCTTTTTCATTGGCAATCCCAAATATAATTTTAGCAGTTATTTTAATTTTGAGTTTTTTTAAAGACAAGAAAAAATTAGGTTCTAACACCTATATAAACCTCCTAGCTTTTTTCAGCTCATATCTGCTATTGAAAGCTTTTTTGGAAAATTCTTTCATCAATAATTTCGATATATACAAGCACCTTTTTACAATTTTACTTGTCAGTATTTTATTGTTTCAAGTTAAAAATATTTTTCTAGTTATTAAAGGGTTTATCTTCGGTGTTTTTTTAGCAGTTCTTATTTCTAGTATAAAAATTTTCATCTTTTATTTAGCATACAAGCAACTCCCTTTTGGAAATACTTCAGAGGTTGATAATTTAATTTTAATAGACAGGCCTTACTTTGGGTTTATTTGCTTCTTAACAATTGTATTATTACATTTTTTAATTAAGAAGACACAAGAGAGTATTCACAAATATATATACCTGTTTCTGATAATATGTGCCGTCCTTTTCCTGTTTATGATTGTTGCAAGATTAGCTCTGTTTTTGTCGTTTTCTTTTATTGCTATTCAACTATTTTTAGATCTTAAATTTTCAAAAATTAAGTTATTAATGGGTTTTTTATTATTGACCACAATATCGTTAAGTGTCCTGTTTTTAAATCAAAATATCAAAAACAGATTTCATATTAAGGACTCATTTGAGGGCACAGTTAAGGTTTTAAAAAATCAAGAACCGAGGTTTGTAATATGGGAATGCAGTAGGAATCAGCTAGAAGACACCAGCTTTCATTATTTTACAGGTTATAAAAATCGAGCAGACATTCAATTCAATTTAAACGAATGTTTTAAGTCTAGTATTATCAATAGTTCTAAAAGAAAGTATTATTTAGAAACAAAATTTAACACACACAATCAGTTTTTAGATATTTTTTTAAGTGGAGGATTCATTGGAATTGTATTGTTCATCCTTACGTTGATATGGGTTTTTTATTCATTTAGAAACAATTTTAGTGCATTTTTCATGTTGTTTGGTCTCGTTGGGTTTTTATTGGTTGAAAATTTATTTTTTAGACAATTAGGAGCCTATTTATTCGGAATTTTCATACCTTTATTTTACGGAGTAATTCGAGCTCACAATAAAGAAGATGAAATTAGATAAAACGATTTTGGTTATGGACTGGCTCGATGCTTACGCTGGTTCTGAGCAAGTTGTTAAATATTTACATCAAGTTTATAAATTTGATAAACTGTATGTGCTCACAAACATTATGCCTTCTGAAAAAATAAAAAAAATTTTTGGAGATACGCCCGTTTTAATCAAATCTACTAGGTTGTCTCTTTTTGGGAGGAAATTTAGAATTGCATTGCCTTTATTTCCGTTATTTTTAAAACAGTTAAAAATAAAAGAAGAGAACGCACTGATTATAAGTGTTACCCATTCTGTCGTCAAAGGGGTAAGTTATAATACAAATAACTCGAAGCATATTTCATATTTAGTTGCAAGAAATCTCAAATATGTTTGGGAAGAAAAAGAGTTGTATTTTAAAGGAATTAAAAAGTTAGGATCTTTTTTTATTCCATATTTGAGAAGGTTTGATGTTAAGATGTCTAAAAAACCTACTGCAATTTTTTCGGTATCAAATTTCGTTTCAAAATGGGCGAAATTAAAATATAATAGAAAAATTGCAACAATAAATCCTCCAGTAAATATTGATGATTTTGACTTTGATGCAAATAAAGAAGATTTTTATATTTCTGTGGGAAGGTTGGAACCCTACAAAAGGTATGATCTTTTAATAGATGTATTTAATAAAAATGGTAAGAAATTAATAATCATTGGTGATGGCTCTTTATTGGAATCGTTAATGCAAAAAGCAAACAGTAATATTGAGTTTAAAGGGTTTCTATTTCCAGAAAAATATAAAGATTTTTTAAAAAAAGCAAAAGCATTCATTTTCTGTGGAAAAGAAGATTTTGGGATTGCCTTATTAGAGCCTCAGGTCTGTGGAACTCCAGTTATAGCCTATGGTGATGGAGGCGCAATGGACACTGTTGTGGATATGAAAACAGGAATTATTTACAATGATCAAACCGTTGATTCTCTAAGAGAAGCAATCGATCTTTTTGAACAATCAGTGTTCGATTACGATACAATAAGAAAACATGCTTTAGGCTTTTCTGTTGATAATTTTAAATCAAAATTTCAAGAAAATGTCGCTGAAGTATTAGCTTAAATTAATGAAAAAAAGATATTCCCATTTTATAAAACCAATCCATATATTAATCGATTTACTATTAATATATGGGGTTATTTATTTTGTATCTGACACAGCGTTTTTAAATGCTTATTTCCTTACTTTTATTACTCTTTTCTGGCTTATTTCCTCTTATATAACAAGTTTTTATAAGGTCTATCGTTTTACAAAAAACTTAAGGATTTCAAGTTTACTAGCGAAGCAATTTTTTGTTTTTATTCTGGGGTATTTTGCCTATTTCGGTGCTTTTAGAGAAGGAGCAATTGTTAATAATCAATTTTTAATCCTTGCTTCCATCCTTACTGTAATTACTTTTTTCAAATTTACAGTCCAGTATTCATTAAAAAAATATAGAGCAACAGGAAATAATTACCGGACAACTGTCGTGCTGGGTGATGATACTTCGACCAAAGAGGTTATCCAAGTTTTTAAAAGTAAAGCTAATCTTGGCTATAAGTTTTTAGGATTTTTTTCCGAAACCAAACACATTGATCCACTATTTCTAGGAAATTTTTTGGAGGTATTTCAATACGCAGAAGAAAATCGAATTGACGAAATTTATTGTTCTTTAACTCAGTTAACCAATGAACAAGTTAAAAAAGTAAACAAATTTTCCAACGAAAAAGGAATTCTCTTAAAATTGATTCCAAATTCTAGAGAGCTCTACAGTAAAAACCAAAGTGTAGAATATTATGATGATGCATTAATGGTTTTAAGTGTTAAGAGGTTGCCTTTTGACTTTGAAGAGAATTTTTATATTAAAAGGGTATTTGATTTAGTTTTTTCTTTTTTTGTATGCCTGTTTGTTTTGTCTTGGTTATGGCCAATTCTTTCTGTTTTGGTGAAATTAGAATCAAAAGGGCCATTATTATTCAGACAAAAAAGAGAGGGAATAAATGGCTCAGAATTCACCTGTTATAAATTTAGATCCATGAAAATGAATAAGCAATCCGGGAAGTCACATGTTACGAAGAATGACACGAGAGTTACCAAAATAGGGGCTTTTATGAGAAAAACAAGTATTGACGAACTTCCACAGTTTTTAAACGTTTTGAAAGGGGAGATGAGTGTTGTGGGCCCAAGACCACATCTAGAAAGCCTATCAATAGAGTATCAGAGAGATGTAGAGAATTATTTGAAAAGGCATATTGTAAAACCTGGGATTACAGGTTTAGCTCAAGTTTCAGGCTATCGCGGTGAGATAAAGAAAAAGTCAGACATTAAGAACCGAATTCGTTTTGATATTTTTTACATTGAAAACTGGTCTTTTTTTCTCGATATCAAAATAATATTTAAGACAATACTAAACGTATTTCAAGGCGAAGAAAAAGCATACTAATGAGTTTCAAATATGAGATAACAGCCACGATTGTTTTGCATCATGAAAACCTGGTGATACTTCAAAAAACCGTAGACTCTTTTTTAAAAATACCGTTAAATAAAAAATTGTTTTTAGTCGACAATTCAGCCACAAGAAGTTTGCAAAATTTTTTTATTCACAAAGAAATCGAATATATCTTTCCAGGGAAAAACATTGGGTTTGGCAAAGGACATAATTTCGTTTTAGAAAAATTAAATTCCAAATATCACTTATTATTAAATCCGGATATTGAATTTACAGCTACTATAATTCCGATTTTAATTAACCAGTTAGAAAAGGATAAAGATGTTGCCTTTGTAACACCTAAAGTCGTGTATCCCAATCACGAAAAACAATATGTTTGCCGAAAGCATCCTACTTTCTTCGATATGATAAATCGAAGAGTAAAGATTTTTCCCAAAGCGATTTTTAAAAATGAATATAGAAATCAAGATACAACAAAGTCTTTTTATCCGGATTTTATTCATGGATGTTTTATGCTTTTTAAAACAACTGTTTTTAAAGAATTAAAAGGATTTGATGAGCGTTATTTTCTTTATATGGAGGATGCCGATATCTGTAGAGAAATTGATGAGCTAGGAAATAAGAAGCTTTATTTTCCTGAAGTAGAAATTGTACATCATCATCAAAAAGAGAGCTCTAAAAATTTGAAATTATTTTGGTTGCATACATCCTCCGCTATAAAATATTTCTTAAAGTGGGGAGTTTCGTAATAAAAAAGTGGACTTAAATAAAAAATGTCTATCATAGCAAAGCCTTAATCAAAAGAATTTAAAATATATTTGCACCCAGAACAACACAACAAAAAATGAATATTCTTATTTTAGGTGCAGGCGGTAGAGAGCATGCTTTTGCATTAAAACTTTCGGAGAGTAAAAAAATTACACAACTTTTTGTAGCGCCTGGGAATGCAGGTACCGACAAAATTGCGATCAATGTAAATATCAATCCTACCGATTTTGAAGCCGTTAAAAAAACGGTGTTAGAAAACGAGATTCAAATGGTTGTTGTTGGTCCAGAAGCTCCATTGGTAAATGGTGTGCATGACTTTTTTTTAGCGGATCCAGACTTGAAATCGATTTCTGTAATTGGGCCCAAAAAAGATGGTGCGCTGTTAGAAGGAAGTAAAGATTTTTCAAAACAATTCATGCAAAAACATGGAATTCCTACAGCACGTTATCAATCCTTTACAAAGGAAAACCTAAAAGAGGGTTTTACATTCCTAGAAACATTAACCCCTCCGTATGTTTTAAAAGCTGACGGATTGGCTGGTGGGAAAGGAGTTCTTATCCTAACTGATTTAGCAGAAGCAAAAGTAGAATTAGAAGAAATGGTTACCAATGAAAAGTTTGGAGCCGCTTCAGCGACAGTGGTTATTGAAGAATTTTTAAAAGGAATTGAATTATCTGTTTTTGTCTTAACAGATGGGAATAGTTATAAAATTTTACCCTCAGCAAAAGATTACAAAAGAATTGGAGAAGGTGATGTTGGTTTAAATACAGGAGGTATGGGAGCCATATCCCCAGTGCCATTTGCAGACAAAGCTTTTTTAGATAAAGTAGAAAGCTTGGTTGTGAAACCTACCATTGCCGGTTTGAAAAAAGACGGAATTGATTATCGAGGTTTCATCTTCATCGGTTTGATGAACGATGCTGGAAACCCATCAGTAGTTGAGTACAACGTTCGAATGGGAGACCCAGAAACTGAAGCTGTTTTGCCAAGAATTGAATCTGATTTATATGATCTATTTGAAGGCGTTGCCAAGCAAACCTTACATCAAAAATCATTTTCGGTAAACCCAAAAACAGCAACAACGGTCATGTTGGTTGCAGGAGGATATCCAGAAGCCTATCAAAAAGGAAAACAAATTACAGGTTTTGAAAACATTGAAGACTCCCTTATTTTTCATGCAGGAACAAAAATAGAGAACGATAAAGTGGTTACAAACGGAGGTCGGGTAATGGCTGTAACTTCTTTAGGAGATTCTATAGAAGGAGCATTGGCAAAAACCTATGCTACTATCGAAAAAATTCAGTTTGAGGAAATGAATTACAGGAAAGATATTGGGTTTGATTTAGTTTAAAGTCAGCTTATGTTGCCTTTTCTAGGGTAAATGAAAATTCAGAGCCTTTCCCAAATTCACTTTTCATTAAAATAATTTCGTTGTGCGCTTCTATAATATGTTTTACAATAGACAATCCTAATCCAGACCCTCCTTGTTCACGAGAACGACTCTGGTCTACTCGGTAAAAACGTTCAAACAAACGCGGTAAGTATTCTTGTTGAATCCCTTCGCCATTATCCGTTACTTTTAATTGAAATTTTTGATCATTATAAGGGTCTATACTCACAATAGTGGTTCCGTTTGGTTTTCCATATTTTATCGAGTTTACAACGAGATTGATAAGTACTTGTTCAATTTTTTCAACATCTCCTTTTACAAAGACTGGAACTTCATAAATTCGATCAAAGAGTAATGTGATGTTTCTCTTTTTTGCTTTCATTTCCAATAAATCAAATACATTTTGAATCAATTCTAGAATGTTGAAATTTTCGATATTTAATTGTAGACCGTCCGTTTCTAATTTGGCGATCATATCTAAATCTTTGATGACAGCAACAAGTCTTTCAACCCCTTTATTAGCTCTATGAAGATACTTTGTTCGAATTTCTTTGTCGTTAGCAGCACCTTCTATTAAAGTTAAAATATACCCCTGTACCGTAAAAATAGGTGTTTTTAGTTCGTGTGCTAAATTCCCCAAAAAATCACGTCTGAAAGAATCGATTTCTGTTAATGTCTGAATTTCTAGCTGCTTGCCTTCTACGTACTTTTGAACACTTTGAGAAAGAGATTCAATATCTGTTGTTACAGACTTTCTTTGAAACTCATCCGTATCGATGTTTGAAAATTCTTTAAAAATGTTTTTAATTCTTCTGTAGATAAAATATTCTGCTCTGTATTGAATGATAAAAAAGGACAGCACAAAAAACAATAGAACAAAAATGAGAACTGAAAAACCGTCGAAATATGGAGCTATAAAATAATAGCTCAGTGCAGCAATTATAACAGCAAGTGTTGTTGAATATAGCGAAGAAACCAACGCATAAGTATATGTTTTTTTAAGTTTCATTAAGCCGGTTTTTAAAGATCTTCTTCTCCTAAAACAAATTTATAGCCTACACCTTTCACTGTTTTAAAATGATGATCGCCAATTTTTTCTCGTAGTTTCCGAATGTGAACATCGATTGTTCTACCTCCAACTACAACTTCATTTCCCCAAACAGTGTCAAGAATTACTTCTCTTTTAAACACCTTTCCAGATCTTGAAGTTAATAAAGAAAATAATTCAAATTCCTTTCTAGGTAAATTAATTCTTTTGCCCGCTTTGTAAACAACATATTCTTCTCTATCAATGACAATGTCCCCGATTTTAAAAGAAGTTTCCGTTTCAGCCTTTAACCTTCTTAACAAAGATTTTATCTTACTCACTAAGACTTTTGGTTTTATCGGTTTTGTTATATAATCATCAGCACCCGCTTCAAAACCTGCAACTTGAGAGTAATCCTCTCCTCTAGCGGTTAAAAAAGAGATAATGACATTGTCTAAAGATTTGATCTTTCGTATTTTTTCACACGCCTCAATACCATCCATTTCCGGCATCATAATGTCTAACAAGATGAGTTGAGGAATGTTCTTTTTTGCTGATTTTACTGCTTCAATTCCATTCGTTGCAGTAAAGACTTGATATCCTTCATTTCTTAAGTTGTAACCAACGATTTCTAAAATATCCGGCTCATCATCAACAAGAAGAATTTTAACATCACTTTTATTCATAAATTGATTTATATATATATTCAAAAATAAGGATAATTAAATTACAATAAATCATACTTTACAATCATTTAACATTACATCATAGTTTATTAATAATAACGAGCATTTCCATAAAAAATGATCTCCATAATTTACAACTAATTTAAAAACAAAACAATACATGACTAATACGGACCTTAAATAATTGTTAAATGAACCTTTAAAGCTCTATTTTTAGTTGTATATTTATAACCTATGTTAATTAAAAATACTATTATATGTATAATAAATTCTTTTTTACAGTATTACTAACTCTTTTTTTT
>Ga0209374_1000087_pt1 | contig 97720 bp, 78 predicted proteins | sample SaaInlLV_DNA_10m_FD_184683 | JGI IMG/M metagenome (GOLD analysis project Ga0209374, IMG submission 184683) | Marine microbial communities from expanding oxygen minimum zones in the Saanich Inlet - SI075_LV_DNA_10m (SPAdes) (version 2) | ecosystem: Environmental > Aquatic > Marine > Unclassified ... | reverse complement strand
GAAAGCGTCCGAATTATCTCCTACGCCATCTAAGTCAGAATCAAGAGTTTCTGATGCATCAAGAGGGAATTGATCTAGATTATCCCCAACTCCATCAAAGTCAGAATCAAGAGTTTCTGATGCATCAAGAGGGAAAGCGTCCGAATTATCTCCTACGCCATCTAAGTCAGAATCAAACCATTCAGAAGAATTATTTGGAAACATATCTACTTGATTATCATATCCGTCCCCATCTGAATCGTCATTACCTACTTCGCAAATATTACCCCAAATTTTTTCAACAAAGTTTTCATTATCTACGAATGGATTACGATTCCCTTGGATCAAATAAACCTCATTATTTCGATTAAATTCAATACTATTAACTGGATCGAGAATATGCCAGCCATATAGGATGCATAAATCTCCTAAGAATCCATTATCTGAAGATGATTCGGTTGTTCCATTGACCAATGTGAGGTTTGGTTCAGAATCAAAGCCATTGTATCTGACATCCATGTAAAATATAGTACGAGCAGCGTCACCTTTCCTGCTATCAGATGGTTCCCAGAAATCACTAGAAGAATCGCATTCATTACATTCAGAATGAGGCGCGCTGGCATTTCCAAAGTCTTTATTCCCTCTTGCTGAATTAACAGTATTATCTGCAGGTCTCAAGGCATGTAAATCAGTACCTGCCACTTTGGCCATACTAGTTCCGAAATTACCATGAGATTTTGGCCATACATGCTCTCTGTTCCAGGACTGGCTAGTACAATCATTACCATCACCACAAGTATCATTCTCTGATTGAGATCTTTGCATGTAAAATAGAGTGACGTTATCTTCATTCATAGGGTCTTCATCTACATTTCTTAGGTGTTCCCATGCTGAACCATAACTTATCACCGTATGGTTTCTGATGATATCATATAATTTCAAGTGTAATTGAACCTCATCTAAATTATCTACCCCCTCATAATATTCATCATAAAGATAAGTATGTGACGAAATATCATCTTGTAAATAATCTACCTGTTCCAAAGAAGAAACGCAATTGATAAATATAGAAGAAATCAGTAAAAAGGAGAAAACACTTGCACCTAAGCTTCTACCCATAACACTCGCGATGGGTCTTAAGAGATAATATTCTCTTAATAATTTTAAAAGATACGTTAAAATGTGGTGAAAAATATAACACTAGGTTTACACTGTAACACTTATGTTCTCCAAGCCTTCGTACAAAGGTAGAGAGTGAGGACTATGGCCGCAGATGAAAAAATGAATAAGGCAACAATAATATTAGTAATTGGAATCATGTTAATAGGAGTTAATGCGACAATAGTCACATCAACATTCGATGGATTAATTTCAGAGGGAATGGCAGATAATGTTGCCAATGCATACACACAAGAAGAACTAATTGATGACGACTGGAATGAATCTACATATGAAAAAGTATACTTTGGATATAATCTAACAGACATTGATGCATTATCAAGTGAAGATCCTTCTAATGCCTATACCAAGGTAGGTCCATGGATTTACAATGTAACCTCGCACAAAGAACTCTTAGACTGGAATGCAGATGAAGGAACCATGACATATTCTGAATATGAAGTGTTTGAATGGTGTGCAGATTGCACATGGGAAGATAGAGATGGAAGTATGGGAGATGTTGGAGAGATATACAACTCTGTTCCAGGAACAAATGACTTCCAAAACGTCAATATTTTATGGATGGCAGAAAGTATTGGAGCAATTGGGCCAGTAGGTTTCGAATATGGAGAACCGTTTGCTAAGGCAGGTTTCGCAAATAATATGATGACTTTAGAGCTATCAAGTAAAGCACCTAGTATCTGGGCGGCGGATGATATTGCACAAAATATTGCAGATGCATCATCCGGAATGCAAGCAAATGGTATAGATGCAGGTAATGCTTCTATAATGGCACCAATTTACGTAATGTCTGAAGCATATGCATCATGGAACCAGAGTGCTGGAGGAGCAGGAGTTGTGACTCCTGATTTCACATCCTCTGCAAGTATGATTCTAGAAGATGCAGTTGATCCTTCTACTGCAATGTGCATCGCACTTACCTGCGACTATGGTCCGATGTTAGTCGCAGGTATGGGTGAGCCAAATGATGTAGTGACACCTACAAGAGCTATGCTATACGGCTATTCTGATGTTTCTGAACCAGAAAGAACTCATTTAGATTGGGCAGTTTATGCACTTGCTGGTCAGACTTTCTTAGCAAATGGCGGAGGAGTGGATCTAACTACAATTGATAATCAATCATTAAGAGAAAGATTAGTCGAAGTCAGTGGAGTAGATATTGCAAATCCTGAAGTATTAAATTACATATTATTTGGAATTAATGAAGATGGCTTAGCCAGTGGACTTATCCAAGAAACTGATTTCAATGGATTACCATTAAATGGAAATATTTTATTCTTGTTAGGTGCACAATCAGATGCTTTCAGTACAATGAGCACTTACGGTGTAGGATTAACCCAACTTCTTGGATTGGCGGATTGGGCTGGTGCTTGGATTGGTATGCTTGGAGTTCCTGCTGAATTCCCAATGATACTTACCGGTGGTTCAGGAACAATGAACGCCAATGATTGGTGGGTAGAATCATTTGGAGGAGAAGAACCTCTAGCTGGTGGATATATCCCTCTAGGATTGAATATGGGAGCTTGGGAAGGACAAATTGACATGTCAAATGAGGATGTAAGAAATGTACTTTACGATAGCCCTTATGCATTAGCAACAACTGGTTTTGGAGCTGAATTCATGTATGGAGAAGCAACAGGAAAGACTCTCCCTCAAGGTTCCGATGGTGCCGAAGTAGGAGGAACTGTATCTGACTGGAATGATGAATATGTTGCTAATCTATACGAAATAACTGTACTAGAAGCGCAGGCTGTTAGGAATTATATCTCTAATTTCATGGTAGATGTAGTAGTACCTACTTTACTAACGTTCCAGACTGGAGCAAGTGCCTATACTACTCAAACTGTTGATCAATGGTTATTTGGTTCTTGTGACCCTGTATTAGAATTCCAATATGGTTCAGTTGCTTGCTATTCAAGTTTGGAAACTAATAAAACATACTATGGTTCAGTATCTGAAGAATTCCCTAATGGAATATCAACTGGAGATGACTCTGCATATGTAATGAGTATTGAAGGAGATACAATTGGTCAAAGGTTAATGCAAGGATATGCTAATACTGATGGAGATGGATTCTGTGATTTCGATTATTCAGAAAGTGGGATATATCTGGGAGAAGACATTGAATGTACAGAAGGGCAAGTATATGGAATGACAGAATATCTGACTTGGAGAGCACCTGCAAAAGATGCTGCTAATTACGGACTTATGGAAGAGGCTGTAGGATCGAGTGTCGATTATGCAGTATTAGGAGGTTCAATAGGAGCTATTGGAACTGCTGATGAATCATTCAAGTACAATTTAGGAGGTTATGCTGTAGCAGATACTGAAGTCGGTGACGAAGTGGAATTCAAAGGAATCCCAATGGTGGAGCATAGCATCGTCCTTGATGCTACACAGCATAACATACAATCGAAACTAATCCCTACTAGTTTGTCTCCAATATCTGTAACACCAGGCGTACTAGGATTATATTTCAATGGAAATGTGGATTTCAAAGTAGAACCTAATACTAATGCAGTGATGTATGGGCATGGAACTCTACAATTTGTACTTGACATCAGAGGATTAGGGTATGATAGCCCTGATTTAAGTGAGGGGGCAACAGATGCATATCCTGTTTTTGAAATAGCAATTCATAGTGAAATCGACGATGAAGGAGCAGAAGACGTGAGAGGAGCGACAGATAGTATAGGAATTATGGGCTTCACAAACTTAGATGCCCCTATGCCAATTCTTGCACTGAATATTGCTCAATTGGTGGTCTATCTATTAGGAATTGGAATGGCGGCATATGCAGGAATGAATATGTCATCAAAGAACGATGAAGAGTAATATATTGGCTGTTCATATTCTTCCCTTCATCACGAAGGGTTCAATCATTCTCGCCCGCCCCCTAGGATAGGGTAGCTTGGATGAGACTGAGGTATATCGATCGGATACGAGCTATTGCCATACTATGTATGGTTCAAGTCCATACTGCAGCAATAATTCCTCCAGAAGGGATATCTGTTGACCACCCAATTGCGTTTGTTTCTGCCGCAATAGGGGGTATGGCAGCACCAATGTTTGTTACTATTTCAGGATGGGGAATATACCGTAGTGCTACCAGAAGAAGCAACTCAGGAAATAATAATATTTCGTCTTGGATTTCATGGATGATTCCACGTATCACTATACTAACTATTTGTCAGCTATTAGTTAACTCTGCATTGTTTATAGACAGAGGTGGAAGGTTTGACTGGATGACACCGGGAGTACTGACGTTACTGGCATTAGCATCTCTTATTGGCCCTGTAATAGTATATCTAACAAAGAAACAACGATTTTCTATGATGCTATTGTTTATAATTTCACCACTGATAATTGGTGACCTTAGTGGTATAGATCTATACTGGAGTGAAAGAGTATCATCAATTGGAATAGAAGAGTGGATTGAGAGACTTCTATTGAATGGTACTTATCCTGCATTCCCTTGGTTAGCATTCATATTTTTAGGAAGTTTGATAGATGGAGACAAAGAAAATCTAGATAATCAAAATAGGATAGTCAAGATTGGTCTAATCATAATTGCTATCAGTATTATTTATTCACTATATGAGAGAACACCGTGGGCTCTTACAGAAGGAAATGCAATACTGACTTTTTTCCCATCTAATACGATGTTTATTCTTACTTCTGGCATATTTGTAGTTATCTTATTCAGAATTTTAGAAGGTGATGAAACATCAGGAGGTGAGCCCTTCGGTGGAGAAGAATTCTCGTGGTTAGAACCTGCTGGAAGATTATCTTTAACAATATATGTAGCGCACTTTGTATTACTTGGAATTGTCGCATATGAGATGCAAAATCAACCTCGTTTGGAAATCTATACTGCATTTATATTAACGATTTTACATACAGCTATATGGATTCCTTTATCTATATTGCATGAGAAATATATACCTAAGTTCTCTTTTGAAGAATTACTTAGGAAGTTCAATTAATATTTGTAGTCCAACTTATTGGACCTGACCAAACTGAACTTTCTTCATTAAATGCCTGGACTCTTCCATAATATGTAGTCCCAGCAATGAGACCTGTAATAGTCTGAGAGTGATTGCCGACTGAAGTAGTACCCCAATTAGAACTACTTGTCCACCCTAATGTTTGGTTACCAACATCACTAACACCATAGTAAAACACTAAAGAAACATTGGTACCATTATCATATGTTTCCCAAAATATGTCTGTGGTATCATCCGTAGTATTTTGGACATCTAAATCTCGAATAATTGCATCATATACAAAGAAATCACCGCGGAGAGAGTCATTTACCCATACAGGTAAGTGTTCTAGCGCATCATAAGTTTGCTGATTTAGTGGAAATCCCCATGCTGCATGATAGGGAGCAAGGTTGTATCCAGTTGTATTAGAAAGATGCATCACCCAATAGTTGAATTCTTCGATATCACCAATTGGAATCTCATCAGTTGGTAAAGTATAGTAAAGACTCAAGGTCTCAGTTATTACATCCCAACCCCATTCTTCTTTGATAATTAAGAATGTATCTAGAGCAGTCCAAACTGACCAATTAGAAATGTTTGAGCCATCATCGAAATATGACCTCATTCTAGATTCTCTTTGTACAGGATCTACAGCACTATGTCCCTGAACTCCAACTAAATCTTCCATCAGATAAACACTTGCAAAATTACAACTGGTTTCGGTATTACCTGGTAATGTTGAAGGCATCCACTGATGATTATGACCGAGCTCATGAAACATCCCCCAGTCACCATTTTCACTCATATACGTATAATTAACTACATCGGGGACGCTTAGATCGTGAGCCATGAATGGATAACCAGAATGCATCCAACCAGCGGATATCTGTACATCAAAGACTGCTCTTTCGACCCTAGGCCAAGGTTCAAAACCATACAAATGATGTTCCATATTGAGAGCACTATCCCACCAATTCATTAGTTGACTGGGATTATCAAGATTACGTATTTCTGAACTAGGGACGGTCATAATAAAATTATCAGATATTAACTCGGCCCATGGTGCAGGATTCTCTCTCTCGGAATAAAGCCATTCAAAATCAGAGGTCTCACCTAAGACAAACATCGGGGCGCGTATTGCTCCAGAAATAGTCAATTCTAAATCACCGAATAAAGAACCTGCCGGTACTGAAACATAGATTGGACCTCCAAATGAATTCGCAACTTGATTAGTGGTATTTTCAATAGCCCAATCTCTATAAATTTTCGAATGACGTTTGATGATATCTTTACCCCATAGACCGTCTGTATGAGCGCCTATCAATACACTAAACCCTAATTCAGAAGTCTCTTGGTCAACTGAAACGGTAATTACTTCACCTGGAGGAGCATATAGTCCTGTTGACATTCTTATGTTCGAACGAGCTCCGGAATAACCAAAGTCGCTAGGAAGTCCTGATTGATTGCCATTCACAGTAACTGTGCGGCTTATCCTAGTAGCATTAGAGGGGACTGACCCAGGGAATTCAACGTGACTAGGATGTACGGGTAGCTCTTGAGCGGGCAGGTTTTGAGTTAGTGACTCTTCTAATCTCAATATGATATCTGATACAGGATCTTCCCCTAAATCATGACCGTTAGAGCTCCAAAGGGTACTATATTCTATTACCGTCCAACCTGTTGAATTAATCAACTCCCTCAAGGGTGCCCAAAAATCAATAAAATCCAGAGTAAGTATTTGACTACAAGCAGAGATAGATTTGTAGGCAATACTTGCTTCTTCATCGGACAAATCAACATCATTTATTCGATTATCTAAAACTGCATCTATTGCATTATGAGGAGTATATAGTGAGTTAGGCAACTCAAAATTAATATCATTATAACCCCAAGTGTCCGATACTAGTAAACCTGTAACTTTCGAAATTTTATTTCCAGGGTAATTATGAGGGACGTCGCTATTAGAGTAAGACCAATACCACGAATGACCACCCATTATTAGTCCGCCACCATCAAGGAGAAACTCCTCAATTACAGAATTATCGCCATCATCATGCCCATTCCAAAATTCATCTACCAGACAATCAATTTCTGAAAGATCATCCGGAGTAACTGAGAGAAAAACATCATGACCACGCTCTTTCAAGTCATCTTCCCAGTCATCGAATCCTGCACCATATGCCAGACCTATGTTGGCAGATTGACCACACGCCCATTCTACTGCACGCATCGTGAAATCATGATCTTGCATAACCCAACTTTCATGACCATAACCAACCATTTTTCCACGACCAACGTGTGATGCAGATACTACTGTATTATCATTAGAATCTCTACCTAGGGGAAATGACCACTCGCCAATTGGCAAAATTAGCGAAGACCAACCCCCCCAGTCAGCATCTTCAATATCTCGCAATAATTCATTCTGATCAGCCCTTAAGTCGTGTATGGCTATCCAAATATTAAGTCCCACTGCACCTCCAGTATTATTAGCCCAAATTGTATATTCTTGCCAATCTGTTCGCGAATTTGGAATTCCTTCAATTGAACCATTATCGAGTATTAAAAGGCCAGAAGGTAATTCCGGGTACACCTCCCAAGAATCAATTAAGGGACCATTATTTGTAGCCGGAATTAATACACTGTGATTAGATTTAAGAGCATATTGTGATTCAGGCCAGGAAATCTCATTAGGAGGTAAACTAACGACGCTTATTACTATCTGAGTGGTTGCATATCCTCCTGAATTATTTGCCCATATCTGATAATTCAAGGGCTCTTGTAATATCAAAGCGGTTCCAGAAATTATACCATTACGATAGTTCAAATTAAGCCCAGAAGGGAGATTTGGAGAAATTTCCCAACTATCTGGTGAACCACCTGACCAATTAGGAGTTAAGTTGGATAAGTTTTCATTGACAAATAATTCTAGAACATATGGTTCATAACGAATATTCTCAGGTGAAAAATCACTAACAGAGATGAGTATACTTGTTGTGATTGAACCGCCAGTATTTGTTGCAGTCACATAATGTTCCCTAATTGCATGTAATTCAGTAGGGTAACCAAATATTGTACCACTTTCTAAATTGAAAAAGAGACCCTCTGGTAAAGGAGGTTCGATGTCCCAAAGTATAATTTCTCCGCCATCAAAAGTAGGGGTTTCATCTATCTCCTCACCGATAAGCCATTGAAATAAATGACCAGAGTAATAGAGATTTTCAGGAGATTGATGAGTAGTTATTATTCGGATATTCGTTGAATTAGAGCCACCATCATTAGAAGCAGTGACTGTATGATTAGAATCACCAAGTTGCTGAGCAATACCATAGATTTCTCCTGAACCAATAATTTCTAGACCTTCAGGCAGGTCAGGATTAACCACCCAACTCACAGGCAATCCACCGGAAACTTCTGGCATACCGATTCCACAGATACTCTGAATGGTACAAAAAATTGTACTTTCGGAATAAGTTATCGAATCAGGAGGTGCTGGTAATATTGTTATACTGATGATGAAAACACTTGACCCCATTGAGTTAGTGGCAATTATTGTGTAGCTTGTAAGCACAGACTCTACATCAGGATTTCCTGAAAGAACACCATTTTCAGAATCTAAACTCAAACCTTCAGGCAGCCTTGGATTAACCAGCCAATTCTCGGGACCATCTCCGATAAAACTAGGAGTTAATGGTTGCATATTTATTCCAACTGTTAATTGTAATGATTCTTCTCCAAAGTCCAAATTATCTGGTGGGAGCATCAATCTACAAATATCTCCAGTAAATATTTCATTGAATAAACAGTCATCTTCTGTTAGTTCTATCACTTCACAACTAGGATCATTGGGTTCTAATTCACAATTTATTTCCATTGAATCATTGCCTTGACCCCATGGCATCGATAAACACCCTGGCGTTAGAAGAAGAAAAACAAGTAAGAAAGAGATTGATTTCATAGATTCCACATTAATGGTATAGAAGATTTCTTCATAAACTATCTGTAAGTGAATTATTCTAATCCAGGATAAGCGGGACCTTCATCGAAACAATACTTTACTGTTTGATAATTAGATTTGAATTCTCTAACATCTGACTTGATTTTAGACGTTTCTTCATTTTTTATTAAGGCACGTGCAAAGAAATTAGCCACATCTTTCATTTCATCAATTCCCATCCCTACTCTAGTAAGTTCGGGAACACCTAATCGTAGACCACTAGGTTGCATTGCTTTAGTATCTCCTGGAAGCATGTTCATATTAGTGATGATTCCCGATTTTTCAAGTAAATCTGCTGCTTTACGGCCCGCCCCTGAATCAATTTCACCATGGCGAGTAAGTACCTGGTGGCTTGCAGTATAACCTCTATCTTCTGCAAGTACATCGAAACCTTCTGCAGCTAGAGCAGACGCCAAAGATTGAGCATTGGAAACTATGTTTTTAGCATAATCACTGCCAAATTCTTCAAATTCAGCCAGAGCAACTGCTTTCCCGGCTACGTGATGAAGATGATATGAGGAACAAGTCCCAGGGAATATTGAGTTATTCAATTTACGATGGAATTTTTCATCAGAAGAATCTGAAAGAACAAATCCACCTTGAGGCCCAGGGAAGGTTTTGTGGCTACTACCTGTCATGACATCTGCACCTTCTCTTAATGGATCTTGAAATTGCCCGCCTGCGATTAAACCTAGCACGTGCGCCCCATCATACATCACCTTGGCACCTACTTCATGTGCAGCATCCGCTAACTCTCTTAGTGGTGTAGGGAACAGAAATACAGATTGCCCGAATAATGCCAAATTAGGCTTAGTTTCTCTGATTATCTTAATCGAAGCATCAATATCTGGCTCCATTCTATCTATGTCCCAAGGATAAGTGACTAGACCCAATCCACGAACCCCTACTGCTCCCATCCTTGCATGAGATATATGCCCACCATCTGCAGTAGATACTGCCGTAATTGTATCGCCTGGTTTCGCTAAAGCCTTGAGAGCAGCAATATTTGAAACTGTACCTGAAGTTGATTGGATATTTGTAAAATTACAATTAAATACTCTTTTTGCGGACTCTATACCTAGTGATTCTATACTATCAAAATCATCACACCCCTGATAATATCTCTTTCCAGGGAGACCTTCTGCATATCGTCCATGAAGATCGGAATTAACTGCTTTAGCGACCATAGGTGAAAGTATATTTTCACTAGCAATCATTGGTAAACTATCTCGATAATGTCGGCCCGAAGAATTCACTGAATCTAATATTGCAGTCGCCTGTGCCTTTTTGCCCATGATGTTTCATAGCCATTAGGTCAAAGAGTTTAGCGGAACAGAGTTCTCTATTGATTAAAGAACTGATTAATATAGTCATGAATGGGTGAAGTACAAAAAGTAGTATTTTCGCGAAAGGACGTATGGCCTCTAAACAACGTATATCTGTAATTCTAGTTCTTTTACTAATCTTATCAGTTTCTGAAACAACATTAGGATATAGCGGAGGTAAAACTGGTTCAACTACTGCTGGTTGTGGATGCCATGGAGCAAGTGGGGGTGTCACTCCTACATTATCCGGTCTTCCAAGTTCGGGATACGAAGAAACTACTGAATACACGCTCAACATAGGAGGCACTGGAGGTCCATCAGGAACAAAAGGTGGATTCAATTTAGATGCTGATCAAGGTTCATGGTCAAACCCGGGTACAAATACTAAATTACAAAATGGAGAGGTGACACATTCTAATTCTAATTCAAGAAGTTGGAGTGTTAATTGGACATCTCCAGCGAACGGTTCTGGTACTGTGACCTTTTATGTTGCAGTAAATTTTGCTAATGGTAACGGTGGCACATCTGGAGATGATTGGGCTACAAATTCATGGACTCTCGATCAAGTTACTACGTCAAATGGAGATACAGATGGAGATGGATGGTCAGATACCGACGAATCAGCGTGTGGAACCGATTCAAATGACAATTCATCCATTCCAACTGATACCGACTCAGATGGAATCTGTGATCCAGTAGATACAGATGATGACGGAGATGGATGGTCAGATAGTGATGAAACATCGTGTGGCACGGAAAGTAATAACTCTACCTCAATACCTACTGATACTGACTCAGATGGAATCTGTGACCCAGTAGATACAGATGATGACGGAGATGGATGGAACGATACCGATGAAAGTGATTGTGGCACAAATTCAACTAACTCTTCATCAATTCCATTGGATACAGATAGTGATGGTATATGTGATATTCTAGACTCAGATGATGATAATGATTCTTGGTTAGATACTGATGAAGATTTATGTGGCACCGATAGTAAAAATTCGACATCAATCCCTGAAGATACAGATGGAGACAGAATATGCAATTTCATCGATGATGATGATGATGATGACGGATGGCTCGATATTGATGAGTTGGCCTGCAATACTGATTCATTAGATAATAATTCGATTCCAGTAGATACTGACCTTGATTCCATCTGTAATCTAATTGATGATGATGATGATGATGACGGATGGCTCGATATTGATGAGTTGGCCTGTAATACTGATTCATTAGATAATAATTCGATTCCAGTAGATACTGATCTTGATTCCATCTGTAATCTAATTGATGATGATGATGATAATGATGGATATTTGGACGATAACGATTTGTTCCCACTAGACAATACAGAATGGCAAGATAATGATGGTGATGGTAGAGGCGATAATTCTGATTTAGATGATGATAATGATAGTTGGCTAGATGCTGAAGAGCATTCTTGTGGCACTGATAGTAATAACTCGACATCAATACCTGAAGATACAGATGGAGACAGAATATGCAATATCCTAGATGAGGATGATGATGGAGATGGTGTAATCGACGCATTCGATGCCTTTCCACTAGATGTTAACGAGACCTCTGACTATGATTTAGACGGTATAGGAGATAATGGAGATGATGATGACGATAATGACAATTGGTCCGATTCTGACGAAGTAAATTGCGGCTCCGAACAGATGGATGCAAATTCAACACCAGACGACCTGGATATGGATATGATATGTGACATCATGGATTCGGATGATGATAATGATAATTACGAAGATTCACAAGATGATTTTCCAAGAGACCCAAATGAGTGGAGCGATTTTGATAATGATGGCTTAGGAGATAATGCAGATCTTGACGATGATAATGATAATTGGTCAGATTTAGATGAGTTCTCCTGTATGACTGAGTCACTAAACTATAACTCTACACCTATAGACTCAGATTCGGATAACTTGTGCAATCAAATTGATGAGGATGATGATGGTGACGGCATCAACGATTCTGATGATGCCTTCCCACTAGACCCTACCGAATTTTCAGACTTAGATGGAGATGGTATAGGAGATAATATTGATCAAGATAGAGATGGAGATGGCGTAGAGAATAATCTAGACCTATTTCCTGATGATATGTTAGAATCAGCAGATTATGATGGGGACCTAATAGGTAATAATGCTGATGAGGATGACGATGGTGATGGATGGAGCGATTTAGAAGAGATTGCAGCAGGATATAATCCATTGGACTCTGAGGAATATCCTCTTGATACAGATAATGATGGAATTGAAAATAAAATCGATGATGATGATGACGGTGATGGAATTCTAGATACAACCGAAAATTCTTGTCTAACAGATCCTCTTAATTCAGATTCAATACCAACTGATTTTGATAATGATGGTATTTGTGACTACTCAGATATTGATGACGATGGAGATGGAGCTGCTGATGAACTAGACGCATTTCCTTTTGACCCTACAGAATACTCTGATATTGACTCCGATGGGATAGGAAATAATGCTGATGATGATGATGATGGAGATGGATGGACTGATTATCAAGAAAACAACTGCATATCTAATTCTCAAGACCCAAATAGCGTACCTGTTGATTCTGACAACGATGGAATTTGTGACCAGATGGAATCGGAAGGCACATCGGGACTACCGGGTTTCGGTTTAATCTCTGCAATTACTATGCTAGCTTTCGCAGCATTCGCAAGGAAGGAATGATGGCGCCGACAGCAGGACTCGAACCTGCGACCTGTGGATTAACAGTCCACCGCTCCACCAACTAAGCTATGTCGGCCTAACCTGCCCGCCTGCTCTATCATTCATCAATTAATCGGAAGTAAAAACACCCTCTTGAATTAATAATTTCTTCTTCTGAGCCACTCCACCTGCTCCACTATACCCTCCTAAACTACCGTCAGACCTCAAAACTCGATGACAGGGTATCAAAGGGGGGTGAGGATTTTTACCGCATGCATTGGCAACGGCCCGATATGATTTCGGGGAGCCGACTAGTTCGGCAATCTGCTTATATGTTCTAACTTCACCATAAGGGATTTTTTTTAATTCAGACCAGACCTTGATTTCAAAATCTGTACCAATTAATTCTATTCTCTCACTCCCATTCAATTGTACCAGGAGGTTTGTGAGTTATGTCATATACAACACGATTTACTTGCCCTTTTAGTGCATTAGTAATTTCGGTACTAATAGATGCTAGAACTTTATGAGGAATTGGCGAATACTTAGCACTCATTCCGTCAATACTAGTTACCGCTCTAACAACTATTGTTTCACCATGTACTCTGGTATCCCCATGTACGCCAACAGATCGGACTGGCAATAATGCAGCAAAATATTGCCAAGGTAAATCGCACTCACCGGCTAATGCGGATTCTCGGATTCTTGTTTCAACAATATGACAAGCTTCTCTACAAGCTTCAACCCGTGATTCAGTTAAATCTCCGAGAACTCTTACTGCTAAGCCGGGACCGGGGAATGGTTGACGTTCACTAGATTTAATTTTCAATTGCCTAGCTATAGCTCTAACTTCATCCTTATAGAATTCTCTTAATGGTTCAACAATGTCTAAATCGACATCTTCAGGAAGTCCCCCTACATTATGATGAGATTTAATCACATCACGCTCGCCTCCACCAGATTCAATCCAATCAGGAGCTATAGTACCTTGAACTAAGAACTTAGCACCACATATTTTCTGTTCTTCTTCAAAAACTCGAATGAATTGTTCCCCAATTATTTTCCTCTTCTCTTCGGGATCAGTAACTCCTTCTAAACTTGAGAAAAACCTTTTCGAGGCGTTAACAACTTTCAGATCTATTCCCATTTCGGCAAACATTTCTGTAACTTCAGAACTCTCATTTTTCCTCATAAAACCTGTATCTACATAGACACAATGCAGTAAACTACCAACTGCCCGGTGTGCTAATACTGCAGCTACAGAAGAATCTATACCTCCTGAACAAGCGATAATAGCGGTATCATTAATTTTATTCTGTAGTTCTTCGATCGCTTCATCTACTAACATTTCAGTTTTCATCAAACTTATTCACCTCGGAGAGATTCATCATCTGAAATAACCTTAGCAGTTTTCATAACTCTCCAAGCATCATATTGCCTTGCTAGATCTGTATCAACTAGTGCAAGCATCTGTACTGCCAATGCACCCGCATTATCGCCTCTATCTACCCCAACTGTTGCAACTGGCATCCCAGGAGGCATCTGAACAATAGAAAGAAGACTATCTAATGGTACTTTTCCCCCTACTGGAACACCAATTACAGGGAGTGTAGTCATAGATGCGATAACCCCCGGTAAAGCGGCGGCCATTCCGGCCATACCAATAAAAATACGACAACCGGATTCGATTGACGATTCTACTACTGATTCAAGATACTTGGGTGCACGATGCGCGGAGGCAACTCTTACTTCATGAGATATAGAAAACTCATTGAGTACAGATACACACTTTTCGGCAATAGGCAAATCAGATTTGGAACCCAATATTATACAAACGTCCATGTCACTCCGATATGAAGACGGTTCAAATGCCTGCCGTTCATAGGGTTAGAGAAAAATGATCATTCTTCTTCTCTAATTACTATCAAATTGGATGGCCATGATTCTCCTGAAATTTTCAGAGGAGGGGCTTTTAGAAGTCTGTTTAATTCTGTGTCAGATATAAAATTATGATTGAATGGATCATGGATTATCCTACCTTGATAAACTATGCTAAATGCTAAAAATTTATTATCTCCTCTGGTTAATCCTGTAATCTCTGCCGAGTAATGAACCAGATCTTTTGAATATTTTGCAATTAAACCATTTCTGAAATTTCTAGTCAATAAAATCCATCCTTCATTGAAAATATCATCGGAAAAATCACTTAGTGAAATGGGTAATAACCATCTTGCAGAATTGACCGATAAAGAATTACTAATATTATTCACGGTTTTAAGCCAAGAATATAAGAAAAAAATATACCCTAACCAACCTAATTTAGGGTCAATCATAATATGTAAAATAAATAGAACTACCCCTAAGAAAAACGGTAAGGCCTCTAAAGGAAATAAATTCAAACTCTCACTGTTCCCATTGGAAAACCACAAAAATGGCACTAAAACTAAAATCCATGAAATAGAAAAAAATATAATTGCAAGATTTTGGTCATCAATAGGTGTTTCATCTGGAAATATTAGTGGAATTGCGCTAGCTATTAGGAAAAATAATGACCAAGCAGTCGTAAACAGAATCTGTGGCCCAACTGGTTGTAATCTCTGTCTCATCCACCCTCTTCCACCAATATCTGGACTAGTGAAATCCCAAGAATCAGGAGGATTTATCTCATCTAATCTAACTATGCTCAGAACTCTTCCGGAATTAGGCCACCATAGAGGGCTGCCTAACAGCCAATCTTGGTCTGCCCCTTGCTGCATTGTTCCTGCGAGTACGTTATGACTCTTGTTTTTTTGCTTAATCTTGGACAGTGTTATTACCTGGGTGGCGAAGGATTAAGTTTCTGGCAGCCCATACTTCATCGACTCTTCCGACATCAGTTGTATGTGGAGCAGTAGTGACAATTTCAGGATCTTCAGTTAAAATATTGAGGAAATCTTTGGCAAATTGATCAAGTACTTCTTTCGACTCTGTTTCTGTCGGTTCAATCATTAGGCACTCAGGTACAATCATTGGAAAATATAGAGTAGGAGCCATGACACCATAATCCAGTAACCTCTTTGCTATATCTTTTCCAGTAATCCCTACTTTATCTTTTAATTGTATCATAGATAATGTAAACTCATGCATAACAAAATCAGTAGGAGCACCATCTAGAGGCATGGCGTGAATATTAGAAGCGACTTCGGGGTCAGGATTCATTATCTTATATCTGAGATAATTGGCATTCAATACTGCATGTTCAGACATTCTTTCTAGTTCTCGACCATACCGTCTATAAAATGCCCAGCAACGTACTACTGCTCCTGCATTACCATGCCATTGCTGAACTTTACCAATGGTTTTCTCAGGAGTTACCCAACTATACCAAAATCCATCGCCAACTCCTTCAGCATCAGAATCGTTTAGTTTTCTCCGAGATGCCAGAGGAGTAGGGAGATATTTTGCTAAATGGGCTTTGACGCCAATAGGTCCACTACCAGGACCTCCTCCTCCATGTGGCTGACTAAAGGTTTTGTGAAGATTATAGTGGACGGCGTCAAATCCCATCATCCCAGGGTCCGTTTTTCCAATTATTGCATTGAAGTTCGCACCATCATAGTACATTTGACCTCCTGCAGAATGCACTATTTCTGATGCCTTGGCAATTTCAGGTTCAAAGACACCAAGAGTTGAAGGATTAGTAATCATCATTGCAGCAGTATCATCTCCAACTACAGATTGCAGAGCATCTAAGTCAATTCGGCCATCTTTACCACTTGGTATCTCAATTATTTCATAACCGCACATCGAAGCCGAGGCAGGGTTAGTTCCATGCGCAGAATCAGGAACTATGACTTTATTTCTGTGACCCTCCCCTCTTTCACGATGGAATTCTTGAATACACCTCATAGCTGTGAATTCTCCTTGAGCACCAGCAACAGGCTGTAATGTAACTTGATCCATTCCGGAACAGATTGCAAGCATCTCTTGCATCTCAAAGAAAATTGAAAGTATACCCTGAATTTGATGTTCGGGTTGTAAAGGATGCATTCTATCTATTCCTGGCAGATTAACTATTCTCTCGTTAACCCTAGGATTATGCTTCATAGTACACGAACCTAGAGGATAAAAACCAGTATCAATTCCAAAATTTCTTCTTGACAGCCAAGTATAGTGACGAACTAATTCTGGCTCGCTCGCTCTTGGCCAGGCCGGTGGAATAGATCTCAACATAGATTTAGGGACCGTCTCTTTAATCTGAGAAAAGGATAAAATTGGTTTAGGCTGAGACCAACCTGCATTTGATGAACCATTGAATGCGAAAATATCACTCAAAATTCCACCTCCTTTATCCATTCTTTAATGGCACTAACAAGTGACGAAATATCTGATTCACTTGTTCTTTCATCACAGCCTATTAGTAAGCATGAAGACATTTCACTCCACCATTGACCTAGTGGTAAGCCTGCCATTACTCCTTTGGAATCAATAAATGCTACCGCTTCTCCTGAGTCACCAGGTAATTTAATTACAAAATCTCTAAAATTATGTGAATTCGGATGAACTAATTCTACACCTTTAATCGATTGAAGAGCTTTCTTAGTGACTTCCGTAGATGCCGCTACTCTTTGAGATAAGACAGTGATACCATCTGGCCCTAAAAGAGACATGTGCATAGCGCCCATTAGAGCAATTAATGTCTCATTAGAACAAATATTTGATGTGGCTCTATGTCTCCTTATGTGTTGCTCTCTTGTGGAAAGGGTAAGAGTAAATGCCATCTTTTCATTAGAGTCATGAGTTTGACCTACAATTCTTCCCGGCATCTGTCGAATGTATTTATCGGTACAAGCGAATATACCATAAATTGGACCACCAAAGGTAGGTCCTATACCAAAAGGTTGACCTTCCCCTACAACAATATCCGCACCCCATTCACCCGGAGGAGAAACAATACCAAGAGAAACTGCATCTACACCGACTATTAAGGCAGTATTGTCGCCAATCAATTCTTTCAGCTTTAAAAGGCCTTCATCAAGTATTCCAAATGAGTTAGGTTGTTCCACATAAACTGCACAAGAACCATTAGCAATAGATGCTGAATCAATATCTAAATGACCATTCTGGTCGTGCTTAAGGATTTGAATATTAATCCCTGCTCCCTGCACATAATTTTCTATGACTGACATTCGATGTGGAGGGACTAACTCGGAAATATAGATTGTTTCTTTCTGTGTGGCTTTTTTATTATGAACTCGAACTGCACAGGTGATTGCCTCGGCTGCTGATGTAGATGCATCATACATACTAACATTGGATATAGGTAAACTAACAAGTTCAGAAATCATGGTCTGGAATTCCCACATTGCTTGTAACATACCTTGACTAACTTCTGCCTGATAAGGAGTGTAAGAGGTCAAGAATTCTCCTCTGGTAGCTAGCATTCCTACCATAGTTGGGACGAAATTTCTAGATAACCCTGCTGAAAGAAAAGAGGGCCTAGAATCAAGATTAATATTCGAACCAAGTAGATGTTGAGCATCTCTCCAAATTTCTTCTTCTGACTGAGGTGGAGGTAGAGGTAATGGTTCGGTCCTCCTAACTTCGTCAGGAATATTGGAAAACAGTTGATCTATGGATTTTAAGCCCATTATTGAGAGCATTTCTTGTTCACGACCTAAATTTGGTAATTGATCCATCTATATCTCCCCGGTTGTATATGCCTTAGGAAGCGAAATAATGACTTAATTGTTCGTTGCTGAAAACTATACATTAGACCGATACGCTCTTAGAGTTTAGGAATTAGTCGAGGCATGTTAGAATGAACGTTGCCATCACCGCCTCGGATGCTTTTGTCGCTCCATTTATAGTAGAAATGCTCGGAAAAAGTGCTGTAATCATCCCAGATGAAGTAATTAGTGACCAGTTAAAACTGGATACAATGTTAACTCCTTGTAATGCACTAATACATATTAATTCAAGACCTGTAGAATCATCTTTTGAAAGGAATGACCGGCAAACAAAATTAGAGATGATGAATGCGGCAAGACCTATTCTAGATGCAGTAGATAGACACGGAAGTTTACATCTGATAATAATAGGTACGCTAAGAGTACATCCTCAATGGGAACCTGGAGAGCCGTTTTATGGTCTTGATTCAACTCTCGCTCCAAGAGATACTGCTGCAGAAGGTCAATTGTGGATGGAAGAAAATGCTTTGGACCGTGCCCAAACTGAAAGACCTGTTAGTGTAATTCGGGCTTCTAATGTTCAGGGGGTACCTCTCTCAGGACCGCCTGGAAATGGGCTTTTACATCGCTGGGCTAACGAATGCCAAATGGGCTGGATAAACGTACCAGGAGATGGTTCGAATCCTAAAGATTTTATCCATGTAGAAGATTTAGTACAAGTAATAGGGGGTATTATTCAGAATCCACCACTTACTAGGGAAGAAATTGCAGTTGGTTCTGGCAAAGGTATATCAATGCATGATTTAGCGAATATTTTCCAATCAAAGACTGGATGTGAAATTGAACTAAATCAACGTGATGACGATGAAGTATTCGGAGTTGTTGATGCTTGGGTACTCGAAGAGAGATTGGGATTCAGACCTAGAATTAGTCTTGAAGAAATGATTGACGAAGCATTTGAAGCAGCTCAGTGAAGATTAACCACTAGTCTTTTCCTAATGCCGTTCCAATCCGCAACTGATACTACTGAATTCATCTCTGTACCAGATAATATCTTATCAGTATCTACATCTTTTTTCACTCTGACTTCAATTTCGTTAGAATCAGATGTCACAAGTAGAGTATTACCACCCTTATATTCTTCAGATATTCCTATTCCAAAAGATCGGTCAATAGAATTAACTCTAAAAGATAATTCTAATATTTGTCCTTTAAATCGTGATAATAACTCTCTTTGTTCATTCAAAAACCTTGCTTCACTCATTTGTTTGACTATTTCTTGTAACGGTAATACGAGATTATTAGATTCAGGGACTGATGGAGTAGTAGAAGTACTAATTTGGGTTTCAATATTAGATTTAATTGAAGTGTCCTCTATCTCAGGAGAGTTATTTGAATAAGATAATGGCTCACTAACAGTAACTCTATCTGGTAGTTCAACTCTCTCAGGTGCATCTACATTATGTTCTCTTCCCCATTCTTCTGAACTTATTTGATCAACAACCTCAACTCTGTCTGGAGCCTCTACATGGTGGGCATCGTGCCAAGATTGTCCATTGGTAACTGCCTCAGAGGACGATTCTTCTGGTAGAATGTCATTTACTTCTTCTCCAACTTGTGACTTAGCAGAAGCTTGTGCAGCTAATCCACCAACAGCCCCCACCACTCCTAAACCAGCCGCAATCTTAGCACTATCACCGGATAGTTGAGTTTTGGCTACAGTTACTACAGCATCTGACTTGATTTTCCATATTGCTCTGGCGGGAGCCTGTAAGATAACAGGCAATTGAGATACTTCTTGCTCAAATTTCTTAGTTGATTCTGAATGCATATTATCTATAAATTCAGAACTTGGAGGGTTTTCTATCATTTTTTCTAATTCTTCTGCCCACTTATCTACAGAAGTATTCATGTCAAATTCGGGCTCTACCACCTCTATTTCCTCGGATGGGATTTTATTTTGGCTACTATCTATTAATTGCTGATTATCATTTGTTTCCGAGATAGATGATGCAGAAATCATAATCTTACCAGCTCCTACAAATCGACGAATACCAATAGGAATATTTCCATCGGCAGGAACTCTAGTCCATCCACCACCATACCAGTCATTACTACCATTTTGTTCCCTGTCATCTAAACTCCATGAAGGAGCTCCTCCATCATTAGCATTATAGAAATACAATCTACAACCGCTGTTATTCATATACCAACTTTTACCATTTATCATACTAGATTGAATCAAATATTCACCATTATATTTCCCATCTGGATGGTCCGAGATAAAAACTGAAGAGGAGTTAACTGCAGTTTTATTCTCAATCCCCAAGAGAGCCATTAACTCACTTTGTTCTAAGTTACCGTTACCATTAATGTCTATTGCAGAAAATATAGGTTGAAGATAAGAGCGAGGGGCACTAGAGCCGGTCAACTTAGTTAGTCCTTGATCAAATTCATCAATATTTATCTTACCGTCACCATCAAAATCAAATTTTGAAATCATTGATTCGGGGGTAAAACCTCTGCTGATTAGCAATTTTTCGAGATTTTTCATTGCTGCAGCAACTAGTTTATCTGAAATGTCCATGCTATACCGTGAAAGGACACAGACATGATACTTGCGCCGACACTATTTCCCCTAAATAAGAATTAAACAAATGGTGGTTTGACAACAATAGACCTAATTCTACGCCTTGAACTTGCTTGAATCCATAATTCTTGATCTAAAACTACCCCTTCTAAATAACCCATGGCTATACCTGTTCGATTAAGACTTGGAGATGGACCTCCGCTAGTAACATAACCAACGATTTTTGCATTATGATCAGAACCGTCATACACCAAGTGACCAGGGCGTGGAGAAGGACCCTTTTCTTGACAGAGAAGACCGTGCCATTTAGCACCCGAATCCATAGATTTGATAACTGACTTTTTACCTATGAAATCATGATCCAAATTAAGTCCAAAAGGAACATTAGTTTCAGCAGAATTACGCGCTAAGAAGCCTTCTGGGAAATCAATTTCAGAATCTACTCCTAATCCTGGCCATAAAAAATCTTGACCTGAAAGAAGGTAGCCTTTCTCAAGCCTTAATGTATCTCTAGCACCTAATCCAACGGGTAGAGCTCCAGAATTAAGAAGAGCATCCCAAAGTATTGGGGCTTGAATTTCGGGAATAAAAATTTCAACACCCTTTTCACCTGTATATCCTGTTCCTTGAATCCATCCGGTTATCCCTAAGTCATTGACTGAAATCTCTTGACATCGAAATCGAGAAACTAGATTTTCTTTCCCAAGAACGATTTCTAAAATTGATGATGACTCGGGTCCCTGAAGGGCAATTATACTAGTATTATCAGATAGATCTCTCATAGTTATAGAATCATCATCAGGGAGGTTTGATTGAAACCAATCCCACATTATTGAAATCATAGATGCATTAGGGACTCCAAGAACTCTATTTTTTGAGTCAACAGCAAAAATCATGTCATCTATTAGATGTCCATTATTATCAAGAAAATGAGTATAACCACATTGACCACTTGCGAAGTTAATATACTGTTGAGTACCTATAGAATTCAACCATGATAGAACTCCTTCACCGCAGAATTCAAAAAAACCCATATGAGAAACATCGAATATGCCGGATTTTTTACGGCAGGAAAGATGTTCCTCTTGAATTGAAGTGTACCATATTGGCAATTCAAAACCGTGGAAATCAACTATCTTTGCACCTGACTCTAAATGTTTCTCATAAAGTGCCGTTCTCACGAGCCCGCCATCTCCCATATATCTCTGGGCTTAGGAACAAGTGCAAGAATGTGGCGCCTCGAAAAACACAAATCGATATTAAAAAACACAACTATATTATGACTAATTATTACGAGAGGTTTAAATATAACCGGGTGTACTATACAACCAGAGGTTGATATGATGAATAGAGATAGGCATGAACAAAAAATATCTGTAAACCAGAACTCAAAAGAAGGTTCTCGGAATAAATCAATTACTCCTAACAAGAGACCATCCAGGGCAAGAGGGACTGAAGCAGTCACAGGAAAATGTAAAATTTGTGGTTCTAATTCATGGGATACAGATGCGGTTAGAGGAGAAACCATATGTGCAGAATGTGGTTATGTTGCTGCTGAAAATATGATCGATCCTGGCGCGGAATGGACTAATCATTCAGGTAGTGAAGATAGGAGCAGAGTTGGTGCACCGACGACATTAACTCTGTCAGACAAGGGGCTTTCAACTCACATTAGTAAATCCGATTTGACATCTGGTGCCGCAGCAAGACACGGCATGAGCGGTAAGAATCTACGCGAGTGGAGGAGAAGGCAAAGAGTTGATCAAAGAAGTAAAACGAGAGATAGTAGGAGTAGAAATTTGACAACCGCTATGCAATTTATCAGAGATAACGGAGATCTCCCTCCTCAAATAGAGCAGGAGGCTGCTAATTTGTATAGACATGCTATGAAAGAAGGGATTGTTACTGGAAGAAGTATACGTGGAGTAACTGCAGCCTGTGTGTATATAGCGGCTAGACAAGCAGAAATTCCTCGGAGGATTGAAGTCATAGCAAAGGCATTCGACATGGTTACAGAAGTGGAAGAAAAGGAACTAAAAAGAACTATCAGATTAGTAGCTAGGAAGATGAATACACACCATATCACAGGACCTGAAGAATATTTCGAAAAATTCCATTCGGATTTAGAATTACCCCCTTATGTACTTGGAGATACAAGGGATTTGTGGGATAAAGTTAGTCAAAATATGGTTTGGCAAGGAAAGAAGCCTTCAGGGATAGCAGGATGTATTTTATACAAAGCATCACAGAATAGTAATTCACCGAGAACCCAAAAAGAAGTGTGCGAAGTTTCGGGTATTAGTGAAGTCACACTTAGAGGTTTATTGAAGATATTAAATCAAATGTTATCTGAATAGTTCAATTTACAGTTGATTAATCTATTTCATGAATTGTAATTGGTATTTTCTCATCTCTGGCCATATCTATTACAATCCTTGTCCATTTACTAGTTTTGGATGGAATCGCTAGAATATCAGTTGAGGCAGTTAGAATTTTTTTGGTTAAAGTATTCGCTGCCTCGGGTCTCCCTCGATCTTTCAGAGTCCTATTAGGATCACCCCATTCTTCAGTAAATACCGCTATTGGAATGGAATTATTGTCTGACCAACGTTCAGCCATGTAATCTACACCACTAGCACCTCCAACAATTATTAGGTCGGGATATCCATTGACTGCAACCCAATCTTCTATAAGATTTTCAAAAATTTCAAAATCATAAAATCTGCTACTCCCAACTATTGCTAAATTAATTACATTACCATCTAAATTCAAATCTTTTTTTCCAAGAGAATCTACCACATCTTGTCCCGCGTCAACTACCATTAGTTGTACCAGAGAGGTCTGTAAAGATAAACTTCGGGTTCAAGAAGAATACATTATTTGATATCTTAACTCCATTTCGGACATATAGAGGAATACACGATGGCATTAGATATTCAAGCAATTCGTTCTGATTTCCCCATATTGAATAGAATCTTGCCGAATGGGAAGCAATTAGTTTATTTTGATAATGCTGCTACATCTCAAAAGCCGCAGTGCGTCATTGATGCAATGACTAATTTCTATGAAAATTATAATTCAAATGCTCATCGAGCAAATCATACTTTGGCTGATGAAGCAAGTGCTGCACTGGAAAATGCTAGAACTCAAATATCTGATTTTTTCGGCGCGAAACCTGAAAACCTGATTTATACTAGTGGGGCTACTGAAGCAATAAATCTTGTATCGTTTGGGTGGGCAAGAAATAATCTTAATGAGGATGATGTGATTGTAGTGACAGAAATGGAACATCACGCAGATATTGTACCATGGCAAGAACTTTCAAAGGAAAAAGGTGTAGAAGTAAGATATGTTCCGATTAATATCGAAACATTTGTTTTGGACATGGAGGCATTTGAAGTTGCTGTAGAGGGAGCATCTCTAGTTTGCGTGACTCATACAAGTAATGTATTAGGAATAAGGAATCCAATAGAGAAAATAATTGATTTAAGTAAGAAATCAGGAGCTGCAGTTCTAATCGATTGCGCCCAAGGTGCACCTCATGAGAAAATAGAATTTGAACATTTAGGCGCAGATTTTATCGCGATATCCGCACACAAAATGGCAGGCCCTACCGGAATCGGATGTCTACTAACAACATCAGAAAGAATACAACAAATGAAACCATTTATGACGGGTGGATCTATTATTAAAAAAGTAACCATGGATGGAACTATTTTCAAGGATGGCCATGAAATGTTTGAAACAGGTACGCCGAGAATTGCTGAAGCTATAGGTTGGGGAGCTGCTGTAGAATGGTTAGATCAATTTGAGATGAAAGATATCCATGAACATATCCACAATATTGCTTCTTTGGCAGGTGATGAAATGAGATCAATTCCTGGAATCAAAATTTATGGAGATCCAAATAATAAGGATTCAGCTGGTGCAATATCTTTCCTACATGAAACAATACAATCACAAGATTTGGCTATACTCTTAGATGAGGGAGGATTTGCTGTAAGAACGGGTCATCATTGCGCTCAGCCACTCATGGATGCGTTGGGGGTACCATCGACAAATAGAGCATCTTTCTGGATATATAATACAAAGCAAGAAGTAGAAGCGTTTGTCAAACATTTGAGATATATTTGTGAGCGATTTTCCTAATTAAGATAAACAATTTCAATAAAAAAAACTTATACGGTGTAATATGACTAATAATTGGCCAGAAAATCTAAGGAAGATTATCGAGGAGTTCAAAGATTGTTTCGACTCTATGGAAAGGTATGAATTACTATTTGAATATGCTAAGAAAAACCCTAATTCCTTGTCAATGGAAGAATGGAATGAAGAAAATCAAGTCTTGGGTTGCCAATCAAGGGCACATGTCGAATGTATGTTAGATGAAAATGGTAATTTCTTATTAAAAACCGGCGCGGATGCCCAGATAGTTCAGGGATTGATGGCTATCACCGCAATTGCGGTTAACGGTTTATCATCATTTGAGGTTTCTAAATTAAGCCCTAGTTATGTTGAAGAAATGGGGTTGAAATCATCATTAACTCCGAGTAGAGCAAATGGGTTTTTGAATATGTTCAGAAGAGTCATCTCAGAGGCAGAGATCCTAGCGGAGGCGTAATTATGGTAAATAAAGAAGAAGTAATCAAATCTTTGGTACAGGTAGAAGATCCTGAAATGAAAATATCTGTCATTGATTTAGGATTAATTTATGATGTTAAGATAGATAATAAGCATGCAGAAATTGATATGACTTTAACAAGTCCTGGTTGTCCAGTGGCTCCTGAATTAATGGCAGCAGTCCACAGAGCAGCCTTACTAACCAAGGGATTAGAGAGTGTTCATGTAAATCTCACATTTTCACCACTATGGGACCCTAAAAAACATGCAACTGAAGATGGGAGATTTGAACTCGGAATATTTTAAAAAATATTAATTTGATAAATGAGACTATGGGATGGAGACTCGGGTGTCTGTATAGTGAATCCTGAAAATCGTATTTTTTCTTGGAAAAGTATACCTCGTTCATCGAGAATAATTCTAATTACAACTATGATAATTGTAGTTCTGATTACACCAAATTTGGCTGAAGGGTACTACGAAAGCTCTTGGGAACAAATAGAAAAGAATACCGAAAATAATTATAATTCAGCAATAATAGATGAAAATGGAGACGCATGGGTATTCGGAGATAATGGAGAAATTGTTTTTGGAGAGAAAATGGAACAATGGGTGAATTTTGAATCTCCAACTAATGAAAATCTTGTAACTGCACATGCAAATAATGAACGAATTGTAGCTGCGGGCAATAATGGTATTGTGATATACAAAGAATATAATTCTGAAGAATGGATTGAAATTAGAATGGAGACTCAGATAGATATAAATTCGGTATCTACAAACTCTAATAATGAAATATTTGTAGTATCAAATAATGGAGAAATATGGTGCTTTAAAGAAGATAATTGGGTTGAAATTGAAAGTTTAGTATCAGAAAAATTGAACGATATTGTATTTGAAGGAGAAAGAGGATTGATTTCAGGATCTTCAGGTTTGATATTAGGTTCAGAGAATAATGGTGAAAATTGGGAAATTAGGGAGACCCCGGATGAGGTTACAGATTCTGAAATTATTTCAATAGATTTCTATGGTATAAATAGAGGTTATGCGATTACATCTAATGGCGAAATATTAAAATCAACTCAAGAAGAACTTACTACGACTGTAGGTTATAATTGGTACCTCAAAGAAATAGAATCCGAGAACCAAAGTACCAGTCTAGATGTTAATTTGACCTCATTAGAGGTCCTTAGTACTACGAAGATATTACTTTCAGGTGATAATGGATATATCGCTTTAAGTAAAGACGGAGGGAACATTGTGACCCCCCAACTATTACCAATAGAAGGAGATTTTTCCATAAATGATATTGCAATGAAGAATGCCTTTGTGGGAATAATTGTAGGAGATAATGGAACCATATTATACACTGAAAATGGAGGAGAAGACAGCGCAGTGGGATTCGAAATTATTGACTTGAGTGATTTTAGTGAATTTGTAGATTTCACCAAAGATAATCTCCTAGAAGGGCTAAAGGCCACAGTTAAGATAGTGATTTTTGGGATATTATTGGGTTTCTTTATCGGAATTGCTCTAGCAATGTGTAAAACAGCACCGACGACACTGAAACAAATGATAGAGGGTGACCTAGAAAGAACCTTGACTTTATTCTGGGTAATCATCCCATCTACAATATTTTGTATACGAATTTACGGCCTTGGTTTAGGTATATTATCACTATCAGGACTGATTATTCTATTTTCATTATTGAATTACTACATCAATAAAAACAAAATAGAGAAGGAGGGTTTCTTGAGTATTTCAATACCTAATGGATATAGAACTAATTTGATTCGTATACTTGGTTTGACATTATTGATAGGAATGCCATTAATAGGGAAATGGGAGATTAAAGGTGGAATTGAACTTATTTATACCGCTCTATCAGATTTTTATAGCTTTCATTTAGGTTCTAATACATTCAAATTATCTGCTCAGATAGCATATATTTTCGCACCAATTGGAGACCCTAGCGCATTTATGAGATTAATATTAGGAGTCGGAGTGACATATCTTGGATTATTATTCCTAACTACAAATGGTACATTTTCAAAGAAATATATACCCTATGGGAAACTGGTATTTATTTCATTATTATGGGTAATAATACTAGCCGAGATTTTTATTGATCCCAATTCATCAGGTGATAAAATTACTTCATGGTTTGATTTGGGATGGAGACTTTTCCTAGTGCTGATAGGCCTATTAGTGACGAAAAGAATCTTACCTAAAGAAATTAAATCTGTTCTAAAAAATTCTAACGATTATACACTAACTTTTGAACCTTGGAAAATAAGACCACTACAAGTCATTGCGACATTATATACTGATTTTTTCAGGAATACACCACTATTAGTTCAGTTCATGTTCATTCATTTTGGGTTGCAATTAGGTAAACACATACAGAATATAGGACTAGATCTAACAAGTGATTTAATTACTATATCGTCACTTTTAGGCCCATTAGATAGTTTATTACATCCAATTATAGATTATATCAGTGAAAGCTTATTTGGTCCTGGAAAGAGATCATATCTTAGTGCAATTTTTGCACTGGGACTTAATTCGGCAGCATATCAATGTGAAACAATAAGAGGTGCTATCGCAGCAATTCCTTCCGGTCAGATGGAGGCAGGTAGGAGTATTGGGTTGACTTATATGGGCACAATGAGATTGATTATTCTACCACAAGCAATTAGAATTTGCATACCACCTCTTGGCAACGAAATGGTTAACTTAGTGCTTAATTCATCTCTAGCAAGTGTGATTGCATATACAGAATTAACAAGACAAGGGAAATTGGTTGTCGCAATAACTTTCCAAATCTTTTGGACTTGGGGGATGGTCATGATTGCATATTTCGTAGTTACTTGGTCGCTCGCGTTGTTATTAAGAAGGTTAGAAGAAAAGACAAGAATACCAGGACTAGGAATCTCAGGAGGGAACTAAATGGAAGAAATCGTACTTGAAATAGAAAATCTGGAGAAAATTTATCCGGGTGGAGTTCATGCAGTCAGAGGGATCTCTTTTAATGTCAAGAAAGGTGAATCAGTAGCAATAATTGGTTCATCTGGAAGCGGTAAATCTACGGTATTAAGATGTATTAATCGACTTATTGAACCAACAAAAGGAACTATCAAATTGAACGACCAGATTGTAAATAATCCATTAGCAGATGTTAATGAGATTCGTTCAAAAATTGGCATGGTTTTTCAATCGTTCGAGTTATTTTCTCACCTAACGGTTCTCGACAATATCACCTTAGGATTACGTCATGTAAGAGGATTGAAAAGAGAAGAAGCAGAAGAGAATGCATTGAAAGTTCTAGAAAGAGTAGATATGTTGGACCGTATTGAAGCGTTTCCAGGGAATCTTTCGGGGGGGCAAAAGCAGCGAGTAGCTATAGCAAGAGCCTTGGCAATGCACCCTGAAGCAATATTATTTGATGAACCAACCAGTGCATTAGATCCTGAACTAATTGGCTCTGTTTTACAAACAATAAGGAGTTTAGCAAATGAAGGAATGACAATGGTTATAGTGACTCATGAGATAAATTTCGCGAGAGATGTTGCAGACCGAATTATCTATATGGATAAGGGGATTATTGCAGAACAAGGTCCTTCGAAAATCTTAGAAAGCCCTAAATCTGAAAGATTAAAGCAATTCTTATCTTCAATGGATGAAGAAATATAGATTGATTATATTAATCCCTGAGCAGTCATTGCTTCCGCCACCTTGAGGAAACCCGCAATATTTGCTCCAGCGACATAATTACCAGGCATTCCATATTTCTCAGCAGTCTCAAATGCGTTCTTGTGGATATCAACCATTATTTGATCTAGTTTAGCATCCACTTCTTCACGAGTCCAATTATATCTCAGAGAATTTTGAGACATTTCAAGACCAGAAGTTGCAACTCCACCTGCATTACTAGCTTTACCTGGAGCAAACATCACTCCATTATTTAGGAACACTTCGACTGCTTCAGGGGTACAAGGCATATTCGCTCCTTCTGCTACTGCCATAACTTTGTTAGCAACTAACATTTTTGCTTCCTCGCCATTGATTTCATTCTGAGTAGCACAAGGAAGTGCGACATCTACATTAACATCCCATAGTCCGTTTGAAGAGGGTTCTGGTGCTGAAGCAGTAAAGATAGCGCTAGAGTATTTTTCAGCGTATTCGGAAATTCTACCTCGGCGATTATTCTTTAAATCCATTATCCAAGAAAGTTTCTCTCGATTAATCCCTTCTGAATCATAAACAAAACCGCTAGAATCAGACATAGTAACTGGTTTCCCACCAAGATCAAGTACTTTTTCACAGGCAAATTGAGCTACATTTCCTGAGCCTGAAATAGAAACGGTTGCTCCTTCAAATGATTTACCTTTAGCTCCAAGCATTTCACGTGCGAAATATACTAGACCATATCCAGTTGCTTCTGGTCGAATTAAAGAACCTCCATATGAGCGACCTTTTCCAGTAAGTACACCTGTAAATTCATTTGCAAGTTTCTTATACATTCCAAATAAATATCCAATCTCTCTACCTCCTACACCGATATCACCAGCGGGCACGTCAAGATTAGCTCCAATATGTCTCCAAAGTTCCATCATAAAAGATTGGCAAAATCTCATAACTTCTGCATCTGTCTTACCTTTAGGGTCAAAATCTGAACCACCTTTTCCACCACCCATAGGAAGGCCGGTTAGACTATTCTTGAATACCTGCTCGAAAGCTAGAAACTTTAGTATTGATTGATTAACGGTAGGGTGGAATCTTAAACCACCTTTGTACGGTCCAATTGCACTGTTCATTTGAATTCTGAAACCTCTGTTAACATGTAATTTCCCACTATCATCAAACCAAGGGACACGGAACTGAATGATTCTCTCTGCTTCAACCATTGATTCAACGACTGGTAAATATTCAGGGTGTTCCTGAATTACTGGAACTAGGCTCTCCAGTACCTCTTCCACGGCTTGGTGGAATTCAGGTTGGTTCGGATCTCTTGCAATTACACTTTCATATACTTTTTTCATTGTATTATCCATGGGATTCACCAGGGTTCCGAGTTTAGACTGCTATATCGGCAGTACTTCGACTCACTTACCCCTTTTCAATAGTATGGATATGAAGGTTTAGACATTACCAATTATGAGAATATATATTCATCAGCAATACGAGATACAATCTTTTCGGAACCAGGAATAGTCATAACATAAACAGCTGATTGAGACACCTGTCGTTTCCTCAATGCTTCGGCTATTGGAGTATGGTCCCTAAACCATCGCGTTTTTTTGTCATCCCCAATTATTCTAATATCGACTTGTGACATTCTTGGTTCAGATAATAATAATTTGACTGAGGGGACATCTATTGCAACATATCCTTCTTCAATACCAGCACGATTGGCAATTTCATTTTCAAACTCAATTCTTTTTTCTGAATTAGATGCTAAGTCAACTAATCGTTCAATGATTTCATCAGTTAAATCTTGCCTTCTACGGCTTGTAGCAACTTTCAATAATTGGCGATATTTTAATCTCCTAATCATATCCTTAGCATAATCTCCTGCGTTATATAATGCATCCCAAATTTCAGCATCAACCCTTCTCTGCAAGTCAACTGAATCAGGTAACTTGTCCATACTTCTCTCAACCGCTCTAGAAAGCATGATTTCAGTGACTCTGGTGACTCTATGGAAGTAGACTGCACTATACATCAACCCTCGAGCCATCAACATACCTTCTAGTGCAGGAAGCCCACCTTCCTCAACCGCTATATCTCCGCTATGTCTCTCTAAACATTCTATAAGTCGATGGTGATCAATTATGCCGTGTTTAACGCCCGTGAAATGAGAGTCTCTCAGCAAATAATCCATTTGGTCGCAATCAATTGGCCCATGAACTAGATGCGATAACGTATTATCTTGAGATACAAAATCTTGTTTCCCTTCCGTCCATTGCAATAAGTTTCTTTCAGTACCGCCTGCACCAGGGCCTCGAATTAGACCTGCTACTTCTTTGGGAACAATATCAAAAGACTCTAGGATCTCAGGTATACTTCTACGATTCCTAACAGATTTTTCCTCACCCTCTCTTAGTACGTCGTATTCCCCCAATATAATTCCTTCAGTAATTGACATATGATCGAGCCCCCCTCTTTCATGAAGTATGTGTTCAAGTGTATGTGAATACGGACCATGTCCTACATCATGGAGCATTCCTGCGACCTGAACTGTAGATTTCTCATGAGGGTCTAGAGAAATAGAATCTGACATTAAACCACCTATATGAGATACCCCCAGAGAATGCTCGAAACGAGTATGATGAGCACCCGGAAATACTAGGTGAGCTAAGCCTAACTGTTTGATGTGACTTAGTTTATTCATTTCTGGTGTTTTGAGTAATTCTTCCCTAACTCCATCAATACGGAATTGGCCATGTATTGCATCATTAATGACTTTCACGACTCTACCTCATACACTTCGAATAGATGGAAGGTATTGAATCGCTCTATTGATTGATCATAAATTCAAATTAATAAAAAAAAACAAAAGGTAATTTTTGTATTTCAATTGCATTTCATTTGCATTACCTTTATGTGCCTGACGCTCTCTGCTTAGCCTGAGGCACAAGTATGTCAGGTCACAGCCCCATGGTTTCGCTTAGGATTCCAGAGGACCACTTACTAGCTCTCGATCAGAGAGTTGGGTTCGATGGAATGAGAAATCGATCTGACGTGATTAGAGATGCAGTACGCCGATTACTAGAACTACCCTTGATTGGACATGGAGAAAAGGTCCAAGTTAATTTAGGACCAGAATTAACAATTTTAATGAGGGATTTTTGCAAAATACATGCAGAAAGCCCTGAAACTATACTGAAATTCGCTGCCCGAGACTACATTCGTCGAGAATCAATAGAGGGTATGTCAGTCACTAGACTTTTACAAAAGCGCATGGATGAACTTAGTGCGCGATTTGATGATGATTCGAACGCTCAGAGGTGAGAGAATGAGCGAGGATGGGATGCACAAAAACGTGGGGGGGCAGGAAAAACGCCCCCTCACCCAAGTGCAATCTACAAAATCTAAGATAATAATTGGGTTCTCCGGAGTCCGTAGTAGAGCAAAACTAAGCAATGCAGTAGGATATGACGCAAGAGAGGTTCCACGTGAAAAACGTGGGAAATATCGCGTCACAGATAGAGAAAAATTACTCTGATACTCTAAACACACACCGCTCCGTATCATTCATACGGAGCACCCCTCAAGGCCAATCTTCTTGGTCGTTCTATTCTCAGGTCTAATTCCATGACGGGTGGGGTCCATTCTGAAGTCGGCAAATTTATTGCTCACGAAAAGTTGAGGCCTGCACAGGAAAAGATGGTGACTGATGGAATAAATGCACTCGACCATCAAGGCTTCCTGTTAGCTGCAGCACCTACTGGAATAGGAAAAACTGCTGCATCTTTAGCAGCAGCATTAGAAATTGCAAGAAGCAATATAAATCATCAACATATATTATTTTTGACGGGAAGGCAATCTCAACATAAGATTGTAATTGAAACTGTGAAAGATATTAATTCTAGATTAGATAGGGAAATACCTAGTGTGAAAGTTGTGGATATTATTGGTAGAGAATCTATGTGTGAAAATGTAGATCGAATGACGTCAAAGTGCTCATGTGAAGAAGGAATTGTGGAGGGAACTAGACAATCAAGAAGAGATGACATGAAAGAATACATTCTAAGAAGTCCTAAACATGTAGACGAGGTGATAAAATCAAGTAATAAGAAAAAGATTTGCCCTTGGGCTGCAGCCAGGTCCGCAGTGAAGGAATGCGACATACTAGTATGCGACTATAATCATGTATTCGTTGAAGATGTTAGAGAACGTTCTCTGCCTGCAATGAATATAAATCTTGAAAATACTATTCTAATCATTGATGAAGCACATAATCTACCAGATAGAATCCGTAATGGCTTAGAAAGAAGAGCGACGGTTAAAGTATTCAGAGATGCTAGATTAGAACTTGATGAGTTCTTAGGAACTAAAGAAAGTATGATGAGGAAACTAGATATTTCAGAAATTCAAGATAATTTCGAATTAAAAAACATACAAGATGCACTTAGGCAAATGAAGAAAATGGAAAAACAAATGAATATTTGGTATAAGAAAAAGCAAGGAGAATTAGTATCTACTGGAAAAAATGATATGAAGATTTCAACAACTGAATTCATTGGAGAGATTGATTCAATACTAAATGAGGATATTGAGGTTAAAATAGATAATAATTACACTATATTGAAAAAAATGATACAACAGTTGTACAAAGTAGAAGTAGATCAAGATGAGGACGATGATGAAAAAGAGACCGCTAGTACTAGATTGGCAGATATGCTATCAATAATATTAGAATATTTAAATAATTCAGCATTAGTATTAGTTTTTGATTTACTCAGCGATGAAGGAAGAGTGAGGAGTTTTCTGTTAGACCCAGGAGTAGTGGGAGGACCAATACTGAACGAGACAAACGGGGCCATACTAATGTCAGGGACGTTATTCCCTCCTGAGATGTATGCAGATCTATTACGTATACCTAAGGGAAAGAAAATTATTATGAACGAATATGAGTCATCATTTTTGGGGGATAAGAGACCTGTTTTAGTAGCCAAAGACGTCACTACAAAATATACTGAAAGAACTCCTCAAAATACTGAGAGAATAAGAAAACATATTTTATCGGTCGTCAATAATACCTCTGGACATATCGCATTTTTCGCACCAAGTTATGCAATGCTACAAGATATACTCGGAGACGCCACCTGGTTACCCGGTTTTATTGAAATTAGAGAAGAAGAAAATAGAATGCCAAAAAGAAAAATTACAAAAACATTAGATGAATTACATGAATATAGAACAAATAAAAGACAAGTTTTACTTGCTGGAGTTTTGAGCGGTAAATTTGCTGAGGGTGTAGATTACCCAAATAATATTCTTGATGCTGTAATCTGTTTAGGATTACCTTTAGCCCCTCCTAGCGCGCGGCAAAATGCTTTGAAAGAGTACTATGTTGAGCGTTTTGGAAATAACAAAGCGTGGAGATATACAAGCACACAGCCAGCGATAAACAGTATAATGCAGGCTATAGGGAGACCTATTCGAAAATCAGGAGACAGAGCCATAGTAATATTATTAGAAAAAAGGATTATGATGAGACAGTTTCGGAATTGCTTACCTAAAAAAATAGATATTATTCAGTCACCCGACGAAAATAGAACAGGGAGACTTACTAAAAATTTCTTCAAAAGGCATCCTGAACCTGCTATTGAGAGATAAGAAGCGTCGGGTTCATCTGAGGTAAGATGTTCGAAACAACATGGACAATGTGTGGCGACGTCATGAGATACAACTCTCGGAAAATAAAAAAATACTAGGGATATCCTTAGATTCGTCAGAAAATAGTCTTAATTCTAATGCACAAGATATGCATAGAAATTTTTTACTAAACCTAAACCACCTAGCAGAAGTGCAGAAAAAGCATGAAAAAATTGTTTCAAGTATGACTACAGATTTAGAAGAAACAAAAATGAAAATAAGAGACCTAGATACTATTGATGAAATTTTGATAGAATTTGGAGGATTAAAAACTGATTTGGGTATAAATTTACCATTCCCCTCTGAGACTCCGAGTGACTTAATCCTTCAAACTAGATACGAGGAAGATACACAAATCGTACAAATAATTTCTTCAGAAATTTTTGGTGGCCTTCTTAGAACTTTTAGGCTACCACCTAACAAAGAGATAGAAAAAATAACTTGGAATAATGGTATAATAGAACTATCATTCATGTGATTAATTATTCTGAAGCAATATAATCATCTCTAACAGGGATTTCTTGTAATTGATCTATCTCTTGTAATACGGCATTTAGAGCTATTTGTGCGTTTTGACGATGACCCTCGCCTAATACATGACTAGAATAACGAGCCTCTTCGAATATTCTATCTAAAGCAATTAATGATTGTTCACTAATTGGCAATGCAGAACGAATAGCTATTTCGAATTCTCTGACAGTTTCAAAGTCTCGACGTAAAAATCCTCTACGCATTAAAATTTGACAAAGACTCTCATAGCAGTTGTATATTGCCTCCCTAAATTCGTCTCCTGCAGCAAGAAGCTCAGCAGTGTAACTAAATATCCCTGCTAATTCATCTATTGCAGCACTTCTACGGCGTTGATAATATAACGCACTGCCTGCTAGACCTACAATTACAATTACAAATAATATTACAACGAATAAAGATTGGAATATCGAGGATTCGGCTGTTTGTTCATATTCAATATCTATACCTCCATGCTGAGTTGTTAACCAAGTTCTATTAGACGGATCTATGAATAAAGAATCGGTGCTAAAAGTAATACTTAATTCGCCCCAAAAGTCTTGATTCCATAATGTGGGTAGACCTTCTATGGATTTGAACTCATAAGTAAACAGGCCATCTTGGTCAGTCATTTCTGTAACTCTGAAGTGAGTTTGACCAGATGATGCATTAATCAGAGAAGCAGTCATGGAAATATTAGAAACTGGTTCAAATGAATCAGTAGAAGTGACGTTTACAGTGCCTCTGATTATTCGATCATCTTTACCCAATTTAATCTTATCAGGAGTGAATTTGAAATTAACTGGGACCATTATAGAAACCGATAAGTCTTCTGAACCACCATTTAGATATCTGGAAGAATCAGATTCAACTCTTATTTCTAAATCAATAGGGCCAGGAGGCATAGGGTAATGAGCATTAGATTCTATTCTGAAATGCCCTGTAGCTTCATCCCATTGTAGATTCGCATTTTCAGGACCGTTAGAAAGCCAATGCAAAGTCAGAACCATATCTTGCAATACGCTTCCCCCCCCGCCTATTTCTAAAATTCTTCCTTCAATCTTAATCGGGTGTTCAACATCACTTCGAATTATTGTTTCTGAGATCCAGAGAATCTCAATATTAATGTCGGATCTAGCGTAAACACTCATGTTATATTCTATCGGAAGGTAATATGTTTCCCCTATGAATTCAACTAATATCTCATGTTCCCCTCTATCAATTGAGTAACCTAATTCATGATTGAATGAATAGAAACCATTTTCCAGAGTTATTGTCCGTCCAATTTCTTGGCCGTCAAGATAAATAATTACCTCACGATTATCTAGGCCAGGTAAACCATCAGAATCCGCATCATAAAGTCGACCAGTAAAGTTCCACTGACCACCCCTTGTTACAATACTGGAATCTACTTGAAGTGAAATCCCAGAATGATAGGCTATTGTCAAATTTACTTCTGAAGTTCCTTCACGATAATATCCTTGTTGAGGCGCCTTCACTGTCACTAAGTGAGTACCAACATCTAAGAATTCAGAAACCATCCAATTAAGGTTCCAATCGCCATTTTCATCACTTGTAGTAATTCCTATCAATACCCCATCAATAAAAATTTCAAGTGAATGATTAGCTAGTACTCCATTAGGTAAGTTGTCAGTTACTGTACCTCTTAGAATTAAATTATCACCTACCGCAGCAGCATTGGGAGGAGATATTGAAACCTCAGTAGGTGCAAATACAATAAACACCGATGAAGAATTAGAAGAAAGAATAAATTCTTCTCCTTCAAAAATAATTTTTACAATTCTTGGACCAAGAGGCATATCTGAAGGAACTGGAATAAATAGACTGAAGTTACCATTTTCATCAACATTAAGTCCGGTTAATAGTTGGTCATTCATGTAGACTGAAAGCGCTCTACCTGGGAGTGTCCTTCCAGCACCATCAGTTAGCATACCTTCTATAGTTAACAACTGGTTTCGATCTATCTCACCAGGAGGAGTTGTAAGAACTACTTGCGATGTTTGTGTGACATTAAAAATCGAATTAGACATGGAAGGAAGATAGTATTCGGGATTCAACGAATCCCCTTGTCCCATCGGATCAACCCAAGTAAACCCACCAAAGAAATCCGCTTGAATTGAATGTGCACCATAATCAGTATCTAAAGGAAGATCATAAGTTATCGACCATTCTCCAGTTGAATAATTACTTTGAGTAGAGTACATTGCACCTACATCAATTCCATCAATAGTCAAATGAATTATACCACCAGTTTCAATTCCCTGATCAAGTAATGATTGTCCATGTTCGTCGAGTAAAGTACCATGGAAAGTTACTGTTTCACCCGCTATAGCAGAACCTGTAACTCCTGTTATTTCAATAACCGTTGGTGCAAGAACTATGACTCTCGTAATTGATTCATCACCTACAAGACCAGTACTTCCTTCAATACCTGAGAATACTACTCTGATTTCCATGGGACCTGCTATTCTTGTGGAATCAACTATCAAAGAAGTATTTGCCAATCCCAAGGAATCTGTAATGAGACTAGACACTACTAAGCCATCTACTATAACATCTAAACCTACTAAACTGACTGGCAATGCCGAATTATCAATAAGAGATAATGAAATATTAATTTCTTGACCACGAACTACTCGACTATCAGGATCTAAATCTAGAGGACTGAGGATTGTCAGTAGTGAATAGCCTCGACTATCAAAGAAACCATCTCCAGAACTAGATTCATAATAATTGACATTAGGAGTGAAGGTAGCAGTAATGTTATGAGAACCTCGAGGGAATGTCAAGTCTAATCTGATATTCGCAGACCAAGAACCATCGATTTCAACTGAACTACTAATTACTGTAAATGTGTCGTCAAGTCCGTCGATTTTGAAAATTAAGCTGGGTGCTAATGTATTTCCTTGACGATCAATTATGGAACTCCCATTATTTGAAGTTAAAGTCCCGGTGACATTGAATGATTCTCCTGCGGCTGGATTATCTGTGATATTATCAACTGTAATAAATGTTGGAGAACGTACAGTAATTGTAGATATTAGAGTCAAAGTATTGTACAGAGTACTTGAACCATTAAAGTACATTAATACATCTATTTGCCCTAATGGGTGGTCATTAGGGATAAAGAATGTGAAATTTACTAACCCTTGAGAATTAGAAGTCACTTCGTTCAGCCATGTATCATGGAATTCTGCAGAAACATCTAATCCTTCTAACGGTAAATCGTCATTACTCGATTCTACTAATCTCGCACCCAATGTCACATTAGTACCTCTATCGACTACCACGTTGAGTAAAGGAGTCTTGTCTCTGAATGTTGTAATCCCTCTGACTAAGATAGTATCATTCCCGGTTCCTGTAAGGTAGAATGGGCTACTATCTTCTATTACACTGACTACGACTGTCTTTATCCCACTACTGACACCATCTCCCAAAGGATCTGTTGGAACTGTTATATTGAAACTACCATTAATTGTAGTAACGAAATTTGTGATAAGAGTTTCACTAGGGTCATTCAAGAAAAATACCTCTACAGCCATTGGTCCATCGACTGTTCGATTCGAGTCTACGGCATCCAGTACCTGTCCTGAAACAGTAAATACTGAGCCTGCTGCTACCTCAGTAGATAATGGATTTAAATCAATCAGGCTAGATACTTGGACTGTTAAATTAGATAAACTTTCATTCCCAAGCCAGCGGCCAGCATTATCTGCAGTTAAGTTATCAGATATATCATCAGGAGCTGAAACTAAAAGATTGTAATAACCAGGTGGAGTATTTACAGGAATTATAGGGTTGTAACGGACTATCCCATCCGTGAAAGTTATGTTAGTCTCAAGAGTTTGCTCTAATGGACCGCCTGAATCAAAGATCAAATCTGCAGAAATATCTGGAATGGGAGACCCATCCGCAATGTCTGTGATTGTAGCATTAAGTATCAAACTTTGACCGGCTACTACGATTAAGGAAGATGGAGAGTTTTCAACAATCATTTCTGTTTGGATACCTACAGAAATACTATCTGCATCAGAAACTTTGTAATACTCTCCACCAACAGGAGCATTGACTGTATAATCAAGGAATACACGTAACTCATAAACACCCGAAGAAACGTATTCTGGCATGAAAAACGAGATATTGTATTCCCCTGTTAAAGTATCAATAAAGCCGCCACCAAGTCTAATCGATACATCAGGAGATGGACTACCATCAGGTAGTGGAGGCAAATCTGAAGGAACTAAAATTTGAACTGTCACCGATGAATTGTTACCTATTACAGGAGTTTGGAGGTTTCTATCTTGTGCGAAACCAGTGACCCAGTTAGAAGTACCTCTAGGTGTCCATTCACTGCCTATATTCACAGTAGAACCTGATTGCCCTTGAATCCTAACTACATCAACAATAGTAAATGGATTCAGCCAAGTACTGCCTGAAAAGTTCAACACCCAAGAGTAATCTCCAGCAGGAGCGGTTGGTTCAGGAATCCAAACAGGAGTTATCTTAGGTATATCTGGGTCTGTAATATTCCAAACTGAAGTACCATTAAAGTCTAGGACATAGCTGCCAATAAAATTCCCTAGAGAAGTATTTGTGTGATCTGTAAGGGTAATTTCTACTGATGCTTGATTACCTCTAGATTGAGGGACTAAATCATAAGATACACTGATATTACTCCTTATCCCATATTCTGTCAAGTAACTCACTTGATCATTAGCGAAAAGACCCTCTGCATCAAACTGGAACTTTACTTCTACAGGACCAGCAGGTATAGGGACATCACTCGCTGAAAATATCCAACTTATGTTGAACTGACCAGGAGAGGTTGTCCAATTAGAATCGTTAAGATACCATGACTTTATTGTCTGATATGGTCCATTAGTTGAACTTCTTCTAATCTGAAGGAAAAGAGTTCCATTTAATTCTTCAGGAGTATTTCCAATACTCAAAGCAGTCCCATTGATGAATATGGGTGAATCTATGTCCAAAAATGTGTTGTTAGCATCAATACCCTCCAAAGTCAAGGTAAGATTAGGAGCAGGAGTAATATTGAACATAAAACTATCAGAATATGGCCTGATGTGATAACTAGGATTAGTTGCATTATTTAGATCGTCTTCATGCCATCCAAGGAATGAAATTGAAGCATTAATCAAACCTAAAGGCTCTGTATCAGAAATAGGTATATTGAAATCATAATATCCACCTGTACCAATATTCGATATCATACTTACTGGCCCATCAGATACTGTAGTATAGTTCAAAACTACTTGGAGACTATCAATTTGAGAAACATCCGGATAAGGAGAATTTTCTAGATTTAAATAACCTGAAACACTCGAATTAACACCAACTCCTAACATCGGTTGCTCTATTGGGAGTGGGGAACTGAATGAGGTATTCGCATCATCAGTAATGTTTAATCTCCAATCAAAAGAAATTCCTTGTGAACCAACATAAGCTTTCTCGAAAATTTGTAATACTAAAGCACCATATCCGGGATTAATTGTATCAAAAGGTTTACCTAATAATGAAAAACTGCCATTTGCATCTGTTGAACCATTTGCAACTAGATGCATCGGTTTGGCAGCAGAACCAGGGACTAAATTAGTATCATTTCCAGGGACAAGGTATAGAGTTATACTAACGTTTTCTGCCAAAGTAGCATTATCTACGAATTGTAATGTACCATTGAGCCAGATATCACCGCTTGTTAAATCTCTATCAAATGTTGAAGGGCCCCATTGTTCATCAGTTACTTCAACGAGTGCTTGTGGTGGGCACGCTTCAAATGGAACCCAACCTAACGTAACATTACCCTGATTCTGATTGGTTTGCATTTGTACTTCTACCCAAGTAGTAAAATCACTTCCGTAAACCTCGTATGATTTACCATTCCATTCGCCACCTGAGAACCCAGTGACTTTTCTAGATGCGAAACCAGCATGCCGAAGCATAACTGCAAAAACTGTTGCGAATTGATCACAACTACCTTCATTAGTATTGTTCAAGATGACATAAGTAAGATCACCATCTGATTCAATACCATCAATAATTACAGGGTCATTATTTCGCAAAAAAGTAGTAGTATTATTACCATTAATCAAGAAATCTTGTATGGCTTCGACTTTCTCCCATGCAGAAAATGCGCCAGATTCACTCAGTACTGCTTGTGTAATAGAATTAGGGACTGAACTATGTCTGTCAATGTAAGACTGTGGTAGATCTTTGGCATAATCACTACCAAAGAATATTGTAGTATTTTCGCGAATTTCGGGCCCGAAAAAGATATCTGGGGAACTAATGAATACAGAATCTACTGTTGCTTGATCTACTAATACATCTCTAGTATAATTGGAAAAATTTAATCCAGCACTGAAGTCACTCCAAGAAGTCCAATTGACTGTATTATAGGGTACAATTAATTCATCACCTGGCTGTATTCCACTATCCATATATTCTATGACCCAGTCATCAAGTTCAGAGTCATTCCAAAAAGAAATATGAGAAACGCCTTGGGTAAATCCATTTTCATTACTATCTCCCACTGGTCTATAACCTACAAGACTTGTATTTACACCGAAAGAAATACCAGTATATGTGTCGTATGTGTGCCATCTCCAGTATCTAAGCAACCCTAGGTCTACGCTAGTACTATTAGTAGCAATGAACATCAACATATTCGCATCGATATCATCCGCAGGATCAAAAGGGTCACTATCGGACCCTACACAATTTAGAATCCAGAAATCAGGACCGCATTCCTGACCGTCAGGAACTCCTCCTCCATCAGTATCTGGATTTAACCAATCAAGTCCGATTGCTTGCTCAATCGTGTCTGGTATACCATCACCATCAGAGTCCATTGGATTAAGATCATCCGCAGAATTATTCTGAGGGTTTGTTCCATCGAGATACTCTTGACCATCAGTTACACCACCATCATCGGTATCTGCATCATCCCATAGAGTGAAGTAAGTATCAGTAGTCCCATTTCCTCCAAAACCAAAGATTAAATCACAACCAGTAGAATTCTCGAAATAATTGTTCAAACCATCTTCGTCGGTATCTAGGAGATTGCTGCAAGGATTAGTAGGATCGGTCTCATTGAATATTTCTGTTAAATCATCTACTCCATCGCCATCAGTATCAAACAGGCTAGGATCAGTAGCATAACCCCACGTAGCTAGAATTTCTTCCCAGTCAGCCAAGCCATCACCATCTGAATCAAGGAAATCATCATCACAGTGCGGTTCGCTGAGAGGTACGGAGGTGTCCCAGCACCAGGAGTTATTTGAAAATAAAATTGCAACGGTTGTTGCAGGCATTGGCACATCTACGTCAGTTAAGGTATCGAGATTTACTGATGAGTAACGGAAACCTACTGTGCTTCCATTACTCAACTCAAAGTATGCCATCGGCTTAAGTCCAGCATTTGGAGATAATTCTTCTCTCCAATCCGAGGGAGATAAATCAAGATCCAATGAAGAATTTAATTGAATGGTTGATGAAGCAGGGTTCCAATTAACTACTGATTTAACTATGATTATTTCACTGACGCATGGGTCTGTTTGATGACCTATAGCAGATTCATCGCCATCATTAACTCCACCTCCGTCAGTATCAGCAACATCCCATTTGGTACAAGTCAAATTTTCTTCCCAATTATCAATACCATCGCCATCAAAGTCACCTTGATCTTCAACACGGGTTGGATCTGTTTCGTTAGCATCAACAATGCCATTGCCATTAATATCCTCTTCACCATCATCAAACTGATCGCCATCAGTATTGTTATTCCTTGGATCAGAAGCCTGTGCAGGATCACCATATGCCCCATTTACTTCAACACCATCATTAACGCCATCTCCATCTGTATCGATAGCAGTTGGATCCGTTAGCAAAATTAATGCTTCGTAAGAGTCATTCAGCCCATCGCCATCAGTATCGTTATTCTGAGGATCCGTTTGGGTTATTGAGTCGACTTCGGCAGTGAATATCGCACAACCTCCAGGACCCAATCCTAGAACGGGATTACAGGGAGATTCTGTAGCAGTCATGTTTTCTGGACCAGGGCGGAAATATTGAGTCGGAGGAGTTGTCGAACCATTTCTTGTACCCCAAGTAGGATTAACATATTCATATAAATTGATTAATCCATCTCCATCTGGGTCACCATAAGTTCCATCTAAATTTGAAGCAGAAGTTGGATCTAAACCATTTGCGACTTCCCAACCATCAGGCATACCGTCGCCATCTGTATCCCAACCATCTGGATCTTCGTCTATTTGGCCATCACCGTCATCATCATCACTTGAACAGTCTGCATCTCCATCACCATCGGGGTCGAAGTTATCCACTAAGCCATCTTTATCATCGTCGAAAGTATTGAAACAAATATTTCCTACTGGATCTTCATCAGCACCATCTGAACCTGTGCCCTGTGAAAATTGCATAGCGCTTTCTTCATCCCAATTCCTAACAGGCACAGTGCCATTCCACCAAACACCATTATCCAAAACATTTGCAGTGGATAAATCATCCCAACCTGTTGGCATACCATACAAGTACTCATTGAGATTAGTATAAGCATCAGAATCAGGGTCACCTACTGACCCATTAATTCCAGAAGGAGATAACGGATCTAACCCATATTGCCATTCCCACCCATCAGGGAGGCCGTCGTTGTCACTATCCCAATCCTGTGGTTGTGTATTGATTATGAATTCTAGACCGTATGTCAATCCGTCTCCATCGTCATCACTAGTAGCAAGGGCTTCCCAGCTCCCAAACTCAATAGCAGAATAAGAAGCCAGTAGCATAATTGAAGTGAATAAAATCGCTGAGCGACGTTTGCGGAGTAATATTCTATCAGTAAAATTAACAGATACAACCCGCAAACTACTCCTCTCCAATACCTGTGGCGTTTAATGGGGGTCTTAAGAAGAATGGAGCGTAGTTCGGACGACTAAAATAGAAAATTCAGACTAGTTCGATATCGTCGTCATCATAACGATCAGAATCATAGGACTCTTCAACCGCCTCTACAGGTTCAGAAATTGACCCCATGTCGTCATCTTCGTCATCAGATTCATCCTTATTCATAGAATCAATTAATGCCATGTGACTCGCCCATCTACGGCGATTCATGTTGCTCTGAATTCCAGCAATGATCAACAAAACGCCCACGAGTAGCATGATCAAAGTTAGCGGCCTTGGATGACTCAGTTCATTGACAATTATGTCTACCACATTACCTAAATCTACTGTCATTTGGACTGTCTGCTTAGCAGTATATTCATCACCCCAACTCTGGCTTGTATCTAAAGTTCCGTCGATAACATAAGCAAGAGGCATTGCAGTAACTAAAACAGGAACTTTATCACCATTATTCGCATCAGAAGGGACTGTTACTTTCAGATTGAAACTCACTTCTTCAAATGCGGCTAATTGAATGAATTTTGAGCCTGAAGGGCCCTCAATAGAAACTTCCCAACCGGGTTCATCAACTTCAGCATCAAGAAGAATTGTCATTTCAGTATTCCCATCGTTTTGTACTTTCATTTGGATAGAATAATCCTCACCAGGGAGTAGTTTTCTATCTGCAGTAACCTGAACAATCTCTAAATTAGGGGAATCAGGACCAATTTCAAATGTCATAGGTAAATCAAAATATCGTGGTTCGGAATCCTCTGTATCCTCTATTATCCTAAGGTAAATAGTATGATTACCTTGCACAACCTGAGTTGTCAGTGTCACAGTTACGTCGACTTCAACGAATCCCCCAGGACTTAATGAAACACGAGGGACAGCTTCTTGATTACCATCTTCGATTCTAAACTGCCACTGCCCATATCTAGAATCAATATCGAGATTTTCTTCTAAAGTAGCAGGGTTTTGAATTCGCCACCAAAGCGCCGTATCACCTGAATTAGCACTACTAATTATTCTAGCACGTAAATCAACAACTGCATTATCGTCACCAGGGGAGCATTGAGATACTTCTATCTGCCCAAGAGGAGAACCATCGCAATCATAAGTAACTTCAGCCCTTATTCCAAAGGTTCTCTGTATAGTGAACAATACAGTACTCCTTAGAGATGAATTTCCGGAACTAGTTACTTCAATTTCAATTAATCCTAAATCATCATCAGCACGATCATTAGATGGCTTGATATTAAGTAACAATACTTGCGTATCATGACGTTCCAAATAAGAAGAATGGAATGTACCATCACCTACGTCTTCGAGAATTCTTTCTCCTGTATTGTTATCATAGACTTGAATGATTGATTTAGAACGTTTTAGAACATCTATTCGGAATTCATCGGCATCAAAACCAGTATTAAAAATTTCAAGTAAAAAGGGTGTAAATTCCCCATACTCTACATACCTTGGTATTGTGTAGTCAACACTATCTGGCCTAGTAGAGTTGGCAATTGGAAGACCATGTTCTTCATCCCAAACAGATACAGCAGGAGGTTGGAAAACACCTATTTTTTCTAAAATAATGTTAAAAGTTTCTTGGTGGACTACTGTTTGGACACCTTCTACCTCGGCCTCTGCGACTGCTCTAATGTCAATACTACTTGGGGTACCAGTCAGATCATCAGGAGCTTGTAAGGTTAAGATTGGATTTAGTATATCTCCTCCGGCATCTAATGAATATAGACTAGAGTCTGAATCAAACTCTACCAACCAAGAACTACCCAAATTAGTCATTACTTCGAGTTCGACTAACATAGACTTAGTTGAATCACCCCTATGAACTAATTGCAAAGGGATAGGAGTGATTTCACCAGGTGCTATATATTCAGTTTGTCTATCTAGACCGTGATTAATGGAAACTCCAAATTGACGCATTTCAACAGGTTCATGATCAATTAATACTAAATTACCCTGAATGTCAGTAACTTCTAACTCAACTGAATATTCGCCAGACGGCACTCCTCCTGGATAAGTCCATGAATAATGCCCGAATATACCTTCATTTGTATCATCGATATCAGGGTCATCATTACTTATTTCTCTATCTATCCGATAGATGCCTTGGGAATCACGGAGTAATAGCCTTACACTATCAATGTCATATCTTCCAAATGCACTTTTGACGTCAAATGTAAACTGCATTGATCTTTGATCGATTATATCATTAGGGTACCATTCTAACTCAGGACCTTCTGAAATCTCATCCCCATCTCTCTGTAATACCACTATACTATTCGAAATGGCATTGGTCTCAACTTCTATTTCTGAATGGCGAGTCGCCTCGCCATCTATCTCGTTCCAAGCAACTTCAGCCGTACATGTACTACCGAACGGGCTACCACTGCTGTCACAACCGGACATCTCTGCAGAAATTGTTACTTCAATAGTCTCATCTTCAAGCACCATAAATGAACTACTAGAACCGATATCAATTTCAAACTCCTCATGATCAAAGTTACAACTATTTCCAATTCCAGTATTGCAGGCATCAGTACTCCATTCCGCCTGCCCTATTGATGAACCACCGGCTCTAATATTAATCGTCCACTCAACTGATGAACCACTTGGCCCTACTGCTTTCAGAAATAGATCTAAAGGCAAGTAATAACTACTTGAACTAGAACCTTGATTGGGTCTACCAAATATTTCAATCGAAGATAACAACTCTTGACTGATAAATTCTATTGTTTCATCCAGAGCGCTCGATGTTTCTTGACCTCCTGACTCAGGAATCTTTGTTGTAATCAAACCGTCGCCGTCAGTAGTGGAGTCGGCTGATGCTAAATATAGTGTGTAAAGTTCAATAGGCGCATCGACATTATTGCGTTCAGAATATGTTTCTTCGAGCTCCGAACTGTAAGTTTGACCCGAATAAATAGGCGCCATCATTAATAACGCTAAGAATAGAGCAATTTGCGCGGTTTTGACGCGCCGTTGAACATTCCTTGACTCTTGCACGGTTCTCGGCTGTTCACAGGGTGTTAAAGAGTTCTCATCATAAGTTCCGGCCAAGCATCTATTTTCGGGACATTTTAGAGCCGCGCGATTCAAGACTAAGTTCCTACGCCCGAGGGCCGCAGGGGTACCCGAGTGGTCAAAGGGGCCGGACTTAAGCTCCGGTGGTAAGACCTTCGTGGGTTCGAATCCCACCCCCTGCACCATTTGAATAAAATCTGCGTTAATTATTTGGTTTTAGTCATAGAACAACCAAGCCTTCCATCACCATCTAAAATGTCAAGTTTTGTTATGACTACAGATGCAGCCTTAACACTTTCAGGCTCAGAAATAGAATTAATTAGGTGATTAGCAAGAGATTCTAAGAGAGAAAACCTACCAAGAGATAGAACCTCTTCTAATGAATCAAGTAAATATTCATAATTTAACACATCCTCGATTGCATCATTTTCAGGATTTTTGACTCCAGAAATCAATACATAAATATCAAATCTTACTCGTTGAGGGTTGCCGATTTCATAGTCATGGACGCCAATATCTACATCCCTAACTATATCTTCCAAAAATAATGTAGTCACCCCCTTGTAAGAAGATAATAAATTTGTTATAGCATCTGTATGCGAGGTCATAAAATCACTCTGTTTCAAAAACAACATCCCTAGACCGAGAGAGGAATCTTTCCCCTGAATCTACATAAATCACTTGCCCGGTAACCGCCCTTGCCGTCATCAAGTAACATACGGCCTCTGCAATATCCTCGGGTGAAGGGCCGAATCCAAGAGGTGATCCTGATTGTGCTTTCGAAAAACCTTCATTTGTTTGTAAATCACTAACGAGAGTATGACCTGGAGCAACTGCATTGATTCTTACATTTGGAGCCAAACCACGAGATAAAGAATCTGTTAAGCCAAGCATTACGTATTTGGAAGCAGTATAAGATAAATAATCAGGATTAGGATTAGATAACTTTTGATCTAATATATTGACGACTGAGGCATTACTTCCATCATTTAATGATTCATACATTTCACGGATGAGCAAAATTGGTACTTTAGCATTCACATTCATATGATTGTCCCATGAATCCGAAGATAGTGAGCTTATATCGTCATGGATAAAAACTGAGGCATTATTTATAATTCCCGAAACTTCGCCAAAGTTTTTGATTGCTGATTGGACTAATTTCTTCGCACTAGAAGATTCTGACAAATCAGCCTGACATATTTCGGCTAGACCCCCATTAGACCTAATGATTCGCGCTGTTTCTTCTGCATCAGTAGCAGAATTTCTATGATGAATTAGTATCTTGAATCCTATTTTAGAAAGATGAATGCAAATTTCCCTACCTATTCTCTTCGAACCGCCGGTAACTATCACAGCGCCCTGATTCACAAGCCAGCGAAGATGAATCATGATATGACTTCTTGTATAAGCCCAAGTCAAACATAACGAATGAGAATAGTTTTCGTCTTTACCCTTCTCGAAGTAACAATGACGACTCGCCTCCCCACAATTGATAGCGGTATATTATCAATTAATGAAGGAAGAGATAAAAGAGGGGAAAGTGCCTTAGAGAGAAGGAAAGCCCAACGAAAACGACTTCCAGAGTGGTTTAAGACGAGTTTGCCAACAGGTGACGCGCAGAGCAATTTCAACAAAACAAGAACAAATGTTCATGAACATGGATTACATACAGTTTGCGAAGAAGCAAGGTGCCCAAATGTACATGATTGTTGGGCACGAGGAACAGCGACATTTATGATTGCAGGAGAAGTTTGCACAAGAGGTTGCAGATTTTGTGCAGTTGGTACGATTAAAACACCTCCAATGCTAGACCCTAATGAGCCTACTGAATTAGCGGATGCTATCGAACATATGGGGATATCACATGCTGTAATTACAGTAGTAAATAGAGACGATTTACCAGATGGTGGCGCGAATCATTATAGAAATTGTTTATTGGCAGTAAATGAGAGAACTCCAAAAGTAGGTCTAGAACTATTATGTTCCGATTTAGAAGGCAATGTTGTTGCATTAGCAGAACTATTAGAAAACCTGCCGATTAGAGTATTTGCACACAATGTAGAATGTGTCCCTCGACTAGATGGTGTTGTTAGAGACCCTAGGGCTTCCTTTGAACAATCATTAACTATCCTCAAAGAAGCGAAAAAATTGAGACCAGATATTAGAATCAAGACCAGTATAATGGTAGGATTGGGTGAGACTGACGAAGAAGTAGTTGAAGCGATGAAAATACTCAGAGAAGTAGGTGTTGATATGATCACTCTAGGGCAATATCTTCAACCAAGCGATAAGCACCTACCTATCGATAGATTTCCTGAACCCAAACAGTTCGCCGACTGGGACAAACAGGCTAGAGAGATTGGATTTAAAGCAGTGGCGAGTGGCCCTCTTGTCCGCTCGTCTTATCGAGCTGGATTACTTTACGAAGAGGCTGAAGGAGCGGAACCAGTAGTGACAAGAGAATCTACAGGTTCAGCAGTCAGTCATCTAAATTTAATGGGAAAATTGTGATTTGAGAAAGCCAACAAATATGAGTGAGGAGTAGGTGTTGAGTACATGGTGAAGAAGAAGACGGAGACACTCCACATCCCTGAAGCACCTCAAAGACCAGGAGATAAACCTGACTTTGAAAAATGGTCATGGGCCCCTGAAGACCTAGATATATTGGAAATTGGCTGTTCAGCAGATGATACTAGAGAACATGCATCTGGATTAGTTAGAGTTCTTAATGATGAACATGAGGCTTCGGGCCAGTGGAACCCTAATCTCAAACCAGAGGAATTAATAATCGGATTAGAACATATGCTTAGATTGAGAATTTTTGATGAAAGGATGATGAAAATGCAACGTACTGGTAAGTTATCGTTCTACATGAGATCTTATGGTGAAGAAGCAATTGCTATCGCACAAACTATGGCATTGGAAAATCAAGATTGGTTGTTCCCTACCTACAGGCAACCAGGTGCACAGTTTGTTAGAGGGAGAGACATGGTCAGTATGATTTGTCACTGCATTGGCAATGAAGAGGATAATGTCAAAGGCAGACAAATGCCAGTACACTACACATATCGCGAGGGGAGGTACATCTCAGTTTCGAGCCCTGTTGGAACACAATTTAGTCAAGCAATAGGAGTCGCTCTAGCATCAAAATATAAGCAATTAGATGAGGTTACAATTACTTGGATCGGAGACGGAGCAAGTGCAGAGGGCGACTACCATTATGCCCTTAATTTTGCAAGTATCTTCAAGGCCCCAGTAATTCTTAATGTAGTTAACAATCAATGGGCTATCTCTACACATTCTAATTTCGCCAGTGGAATACAAAATTTCGCTACAAGAGGCTTACCTTATGGAATACCTAGTATAAGAGTAGATGGAAATGATTTTTTGGCATTATACTCAGTTACAAAATGGGCAAGACAACGGGCTTCTCAAAATTTAGGTCCTACTCATATTGAGGTTTTGACATATAGAGCCGGGGCACACAGTAGTAGTGATGACCCCTCAAGATATAGGCCGAAAGATTCTGGCGATTTCTGGCCAGGTGGCGACCCCATAGATCGTTTGAAAATGCACTTGATAAAAATAGGCATATGGACTGAGGAAAAACATCTAGATTTAGAAAATAAACTGGATTCAGAAGTTATGAATGCTTACAAAGAGGCAGTTAAATTTGGAGATTTAGCTAATGGCCCTTATCCTTCCTCGGATGCAATATTCACAGAAGTTTATGAAACCCCCCCATGGCATTTACTAGAGCAGTGGGATGAAATGAAACGCTGGAGGGACGAGTGACATGGTAAATATGAACATGGTCCAATCAGTGAATAGTGCACTGGATAATATGCTACAAAAAGACGATGAAATAATACTCTTCGGAGAAGATATTGGATACTTTGGAGGAGTTTTTAGAACTTGTGACGGACTTCAAGAAAAGTTTGGAAAACATCGAGTTTTTGATTCACCATTATCAGAAGGTGGTATAGCGGCAACTGCCTTTGGAATGGGAATTAATGGATTGAGGCCAGTTGTAGAAATACAATTCGCCGACTACATATTTCCTGCGTATGATCAGATTGTAAATGAAATGGCCAAAGTAAGGCATCGATCAGGAGGAGAATTTTGGTGCCCAGTTACTATCAGAACCCCTGCAGGAGGAGGGATTAGAGGGGGTCATCATCATTCACAATCACCTGAAGCGCAATTTACGCATACTCCAGGGCTAAAAGTAGTATATTGTTCAACACCGTTTAACTCAAAGGGATTACTAATCAGTGCTATAGAAGATAATGACCCAGTTATTTTCTTTGAACCTAAAAGATGCTATAGGGGGCCTTTTTATGGCGACCCTCACAAAGTACCTACTTGGAAAGATCATCCTGAAGCAGAGGTACCTGAATCATACTACAAGATACCATTAGGAGAAGCAAGATTAGCAATGGAAGGAGATGATTGTACCGTAATTGCTTGGGGTACAATGGTCCATGTTGCTGAACAGGCGATTAAAAATTCAGGGATTAGTTGTGATCTTATTGATTTACAAACATTAGTGCCATGGGATAAGGATGCTGTTGTGAAATCTATAGAAAAAACAGGGAGATGCGTCATTGTTCACGAGGCCCCTAAAACTAGCGGATTTGGTGCAGAGATGGTTGCCTCAATTCAAGAACGCTGTTTCTACCATCTAGAAAGTCGTATTGAAAGAGTCACGGGCTGGGATACACCATTCCCTCATACAACTGAGTGGGATTATATGCCAAGTCCGTCAAGAATATCTGAAGCGATACGCAAAACTCAGGAGGAATGAATATGGGAGATTATGTTTTCAAATTACCAGACATAGGAGAAGGAGTAGTAGAAGGAGAAATTGTCGCATGGCATGTTAAGGTCGGAGATTCAATAAAAGAAGATGATCAAATTGTCGACATAATGACCGATAAAGCAACTGTAACAATACCATCTCCAACTGGCGGTATTGTAACTGAATTAAGTGGAGAAGTAGGGGACATGATTGCCGTTGGTTCAGCATTAGTTACTTTCTCTACAGACGGTTCTTCGAGTAACAATCAAGCTCAAAATTCACCAGAACCTGAGGTGACTTTAGAGCCAGTTATTGAAGAAGAAAAAAAACCAGAGCCTATCGCAAAAGAAATTAAGAAACCGGCTCCGAAACCTGTGGAATTAATTACTGAAAGTAAAATAGTAGCCTCATCAGGTAGAAATACAAGAATATTAGCTAGTCCTGCAGTTAGAAGAAGAGCTAGGGATGCAGATTTAGACCTATCAGTAGTTTCTGGATCGGGTCCTGCTGGAAGAATACGTCATGCAGACTTAGATGCATATATTGCTGCTGGTGGAACTGTCACCGGAGCACCGCCTACCTCTTATTCCACAAAGAGAACTGATACAAATGAAATCAAGGTAGTAGGTTTGAGGAGGAAAATTGCAGAACAGATGGTCAAATCTAAGTTCTCAATACCTCACTTTTCATACTTTGAAGAAATTGATGTAACCGAATTGGAAGAATTGAGACAAATGCTCAACGCAACAAGAGATAATGATCAACCTAAGTTGACATATTTACCATTTATAATGATGGCTTTGGCTAAAATAATGCCTAATCATAAAGAATGTAATGCACTGTATAATGACGAAAGTAACGTTGTCACACAATATTCTGCGGTGCATCTTGGGATTGCTACTCAAACAGACAGAGGACTATTCGTACCAGTCGTAAAGCATGTAGAGGCAATGGATATTTGGCAATCCGCATCAGAAATGCAAAGAGTTTCAGGTGCAGCTAGAAATGGTACAGCAAGCCTTGATGATTTATCAGGCTCAACATTCACAATTACAAGCCTAGGAAGAGATGGTGGACTAGGTGCTACTCCAATAATTAATCACCCAGAAGTAAGTATTTTAGGAATACACAAGGCACGTGAAATGCCTGTAGTTAAAGATGGGAAAATTGTAGTTAGGAGAATTATGAATGTTTCAAGTTCTTTTGATCATCGAATTGTAGATGGAGCCAATGGTGCCGCTTTAGTTCAGGCACTAAAAAGAATGTTAGAGTATCCTGCTCTAATTTTTATGTGAGGAGATATAATATGAGTGAGATTCGGAAATGTCAAGTTTTGATTATAGGTGCAGGACCAGGTGGTTATGTTGCTGCAATAAGATCTGCACAACTTGGTTTAGAAACTATTGTTGTTGAAGGAGATAAACCAGGAGGAGTTTGCCTAAACATAGGGTGTATCCCAAGTAAAGCAATAATTCATGCTGCTGAACGTTATGAATCTCTGACAAAACATTCTTCAGAAAATGGACATATGGGTATTTCAATAAATGAAAATCCAGAGATTGATATGAAAGGAGTTGTAGAATGGAAAGATGGAATTGTTGGAAGACTTACTAAGGGAGTTGAAACACTGGTAAAAAGTTCTGGAGCGGAATTAATTAATGGATGGGCTACTTTTACAAGTTCTAAGCAATGTTCAGTAAAAACAAAAGAAGGAGAAATTCTAATAGAGGCTGAAAATGTCATTATCGCTACTGGGTCAACACATATCGATTTACCATTCATGCCATGTGATGAAAAATTTGTTCTTTCATCGACAGGAGCATTAAATTTACAGAAAGTCCCTAAGAAAGTTGCTATCGTAGGAGGAGGGTATATTGGATTAGAGCTGGGTTGTGCTCTATCTAAATTAGGCTCCGAGGTCACAGTCATAGAAGGAATGGATAGTATACTCGCGATTATGGATAAAGAAATCAGAAGGCCGTTAGAAATATGGTTAAAGAAAAATAAAGTTACCGTCCATACAAATTCTCTAGCAAGAGGAACTAAAATAAAGGGTAAAGGAGCGTCCAGTAAGGTCGAGTTGACATTTGAGAAAAATTCGGAAGAACAAAAAATCATTGTAGATAAGGTGTTAGTAACAGTAGGTAGAAGCCCTAATTCCAGAGGTTGGGGTCTAGAGAATATGGGTATCAGAATGGATACATCAGGTAGATTCATCAGAATAGACAGGCAATGCAGAACTTCTGCCCCTGGCGTTTATGCAATCGGAGATGTTGCTGGAGAACCAATGCTAGCCCACAAAGCTAGTGCACAAGGAGAAATGGTTGCTGAAATAATATCTGGTGAGAAAAGAGAATTCGATAAAGTAGCAATTCCAGCAATTGTATTCACTGAACCGGAAATCGTCTCAGTAGGATTAACTCCAGATGAAGCTGAAGAACGTGGTGAAGAAATAATAACTGGAAAATTTCCTTTGGCAGCTAATGGCAGAGCATTAACTCTAGAAGCAGAAAAAACAGCAGGATTTATCCGCGTAACCGCCAGAGAATCTGATCATGTTATTTTAGGAATACAAGCAGTAGGAAGTCATGTGGCAGAATTACATGGAGAATTCGTACTAGCACTCGAAATGGGTGCATTATTGGAAGATATAGCAGATACTGTGCATGCCCATCCAACCATGACTGAAGCATTTCATGAAAGTGTTTTGAAAACTTTAGGGCACGCAATACATTCAGCCTGAGGTGATTTTCTGAGAGAGGTACAAGTCCTAAGGGCTGGTATTGCAGATCATAGTTTGGTTTCAGATGCTATGCGAGTTTTACAAAAAAAACGTATTAATGATGAAATCATAGACACCATAATTCTAGTAGAACATCCAGAAATAGTGACAGTTGGGCCTAAAGCAGTAAGAGATGGAGTTGTGATTTCTGGAGAATACTCTCAATCAATTGTAGATAGGGGAGGGGGAATCACTTGGCATGGCCCAGGACAACTTGTATTGTATCCAATCATTAAATGGAATTCTGAAGAACAAAGTGTCAGAGGAATAATTAATAAGATGGAAAATCTAGTAATCAAAACTCTTGAGGATTTAGGAATTAAGGGATATAGAGACCCAGCAATGATGGGAGTTTGGGTAGATGAAAAAAAAGTTTGTTCAATAGGTTTGGCATTTCTTCATTGGGTAAGTAGGCATGGATTAGCTCTGAATTACGCAACTCCAGGGCAACGAATAGAGAATCTGGCTTGTTGTGGCATGGATTTAGGAGTAACTACATCTTTAGATAAATTAGGTTACAGAATGAATCAAAATGGAGATGAAATTACAAGAGAACTAATAGAAGAAACAATATTATCTAATATTGAATTAATCTTGAAAAGAACTCCTAAAGACCCTTTGGATTGGAATATTGGAGAATTTATATGAAGCAGATTAGAGAAAATGAATTGTCAAAATATTGGATTTTAAACGAAGAAACTATTTTTTTGAATCATGGTTCATTCGGAGCTACACCAGAAATAGTTTTGGAAGAACAGAGGCGCTGGCAACTTCTTTTAGAAAGAGATCCTGTGAAATTCTTCGAAGAAATTGCTCCAGATGCATTAATAGATTCACGCAAAGCAATAGCAGATTTAGTAAATTGCGACCATAATGATTTAGCACTTATTGAAAATGCGACTTCAGGTGTAAATACGATACTAAGATCTTTAAATTTTGAAAAGGGAGATGAAATAATTGTTCCGAATCATGCATATCAAGCATGTAGGAATACTATCGATTATATTGCAGAGAAATCAGGTGCAGTAGTAATTACTTGTGAAATACCATTTCCGATTTCTGAAAAACAGATAATTATTGACAACATAATGGAATGTGTAACTGAAAAAACGAAATTAGCAATGATAGATACGGTAACTAGCCCGACAGGACTTCTCATGCCATTCAAAGAACTCGTTAGTTTACTAGAATCTAAAGGAATAAATGTCCTACTTGATGCTGCACATGGAATAGGAATGATTCCTTTGGATTTAGAAAATATTGGAGCTTCTTTTACAACTAGTAATTGCCATAAATGGCTATTTGCACCGAAAGGAGCCGCTTTCCTACATGTCAGGAAAGATTTACAACATTTAATTCACCCTCTAGTAATCAGCCATGGGATGACTATTCCTCTAGGTAACTCAACTAGATTTCGTCATGAATTTGATTGGACGGGGACAAGAGATGTTTCCGCATTATGTACGTTACCGTTTATAGTAAAAGAAATCCCAAAATTAGTCAATATGAATTGGGATGAAATAATGATTCATAACAACAAACTCGCGATAAAAGGAAGAAAAATAATATGTGAAAAACTCGGAATTTCTTCACCGTGTCCAGATGACATGATATCTAGCATCGCCACGATTAAAATCTCTTCAAAAGCCATTAATGGAGTAGAATTACATGAACCCGACCCTCTTCATTTGGAACTCTTAGAAAAATATAACATACAAGTCCCAGTTTGGTATTGGCCAAATCCAGAGGGCAGATACATAAGAATCTCGGCTCAATTGTACAATAGTGAAAATGAATATCGATTTTTAGCAAAAATTCTTGAAAAATGTCTATGAAAATTAAGCAATACTTCAAGATGTCTAGTTCGTACGACAAATCATGCCTTCCGCAGTTGTAGCCCTAACTGGCGCATCTGGTGCCCAGTATGCAGTAAGACTAGTGCAAGCATTATCGGAGGCATCATGGGAAGTTGATTTGATAGTCACCAACGCAGGTGCAATAAACTTACACTTAGAGTGTGAGATGACGCCTGAAGATTTATCCAAAATTAAAGGAGTTACCTTACAAGATAACAAAAATTTAGCTGCAAGACCTGCTTCAGGATCTGCTAAATTTGACGCATATATTATTTGTCCGACAAGTGGTACAACTATCGGAAAAATCGCAGCAGGAATTTCCGACAATCTTGCAACAAGAAGTGCATTAGTAGCATTGAAAGAGAGAAGGAAACTGATTATTGTACCGAGAGAAACGCCTTTTGCAACAGCACATCTAGAAGCAATGACAAAAATGTCAACATGGGGAGTTGTAATTTTACCCGCTAGCCCAGGATTCTACCATAGCCCTAAAACGATTGATGAGCTAATCGATTTTGTAGTTGCAAGAATATTAGATCAACTAAATATTGAACACAATCTAGGTAAAAGATGGTCTGGTGAAGAAGTCAGTTAATTCAATAATTAGAACGAATAAATGATTATTTTTTACAGTAATCGATTATTTCTTGATAATTAGGCTCTATACCTGGATTTTCAGCAACCCATGCATAGCCTATTCGACCATCTTCATCAATAATGAAAACTGATCTCTGAGACGCCACATACCCTGGCATAACAAAACTAATTCCTACGCCATAAGAATTAGTAGCCTCTCTATTGACATCGGATAGTAAAGGGAAGCCTATTGAGTTATTATTTGCAAACTCATTATTAGAAAAAATAGAATCAACACTAATGCCAAAAACTTCGACTTCCATTCCGTCAAACTTAGACATTGAATCAGTGAAAGTACACATTTCAGTAGTACATACTCCAGTAAATGCCGCTGGGTAAAATGCAAGCACTACTTTATTTCCAATTGAGTCACTCAAAGTGACCATATTCCTGTCATTTGCCATCAAAGTAAAATTTGGTGCTACATCGCCTACTGAAACCATAACCTTGCGGAGAGATAGGTCCATTCAAAGATAACCGTCTCTTGGGGTAGGGTATAATGAAAGAGATTGTAACATTCGAAGACTGGGAAAAAACACTCTTTGAACCATTTATTATGTTACTAATTACAAGAAAAACATGTCAAGATTGCGTGGAAGTTGAAAAGTATTTAGAATCAAATAATCATCTAATAAACCAAATTCCAGTCAGAAAAATTTCCTTAGATAATTCTGATTCAGAGAATTTAATAAATAATTTAGAATGGATAAAAAAAGAAGTTGATGTAATACCATTTTGGGTCTTAATGAATTATGAAAAACGTCTTTCAACAGTAAGAGGGGGGATAAAAGAAGCTAGGGATTTGACTACATTCTCTCGGGTGAATCTATTCCAAGAAGATTAAGTCCAGTACTCAAAGTCCTAGCAGTTAGACTACACAGGGCTAATCGGCTATTCATTGTAGATTTATCATCAATTACCAATACTGGACAATTCTCATAGAAAGATGCAAAATCTTGAGCTAATTTATGTAAATATACTGCTAAACGGTGAGGAGCATAATTATTTATTGACTCATCAATAGCTGCAGAAAATCCAATTAGGGTTTTAGAAAGTGAACTTTCGTTATCATTCATTATGGATATTTCGTTATTAGTAAAATCTTCTCTCTGAATTGAGGCTTTTCTGAAAATACTACAAATTCTAGCATGAGCATACTGTAGATAAGGAGCAGTATTGCCCTCGAAAGAGAGCATTTTATCCCAATCAAAAACATAATTTTTGTTTCTATCGACTGAAAGATCCGCGTACTTTACTGAACCTATTCCGATCATTCTCGAGATCTCTGCTCTTTCTGATTCAGAAATATCTGGATTTTTTTCTAAAATAGATTTATTGGCTCTGACGATAGATTCCTCGAGTAACTCTTTCAAACTGATTGCTTCACCGTCCCTACTAGCAAGTTTTTTACCATCTGAACCTACAACTAGGCCAAAAGGAATATGTACAGATTTAATGGAATCATCCATGAAATTTGCCTGTCTAGCAACTTGGAAGACCATGTCAAAATGTTGTGACTGCTCGGCACCTACAACATATAGAAATTCAGTCCCCCCTATATTCTCTACACGATTTATGATACAGGCAAGGTCACTTGTAGCGTAGTTATAGCCACCGTCTCCTTTACGAATAATTAGAGGCAATGGTTCTTTCTCACGATTTAGCCAACCTTCTGGGAATACTACAAGAGCCCCGTCACTTTCTTCAATCATATCCTGATTACTCAATCTATCAACTACTTCGGGAAGCAAATCTTCATAAATTGATTCTCCTGCTAAATTATCGTCATTGAGTAATACATCTAACATGCGATATACTTCATTGAAATGTAATAAAGAAATATCAACTAATTCCTTCCATAGTACAATCGTCTCTGGTTCCTTGGACTGAAGTTTTACTACACGCTCACGTGAGCGAATTGCGAAATCTTTGGAATTATCAAATTTATACCTTGCATCTTTATAGAAATTCTTAAGATCGATATCTTTTACCTCTACATCTTCGCATTCAAGGAAATGCTCAATCAGCATTCCAAAAGGAGTCCCCCAGTCTCCTATGTGATTCTCACCTATTACTCGATGACCTTTGTATGTTAGAATTCTCGCTAGAGCATCCCCTATTACAGTGGAACGCAAATGGCCTACATGCATTCTTTTAGCAACATTGGGTGAGGAATAATCAATTATTATGGTTTTTTTATTTTCTATTTTCACTCCTAACTTAGAATCGAAGTTGATTTTCGAAACTTGATTAGATAACCAAAAATTAGTGGCTTTAAAGTTAACAAAACCATTAATTGAGGTAGTTGTAGCGACATTCGATAACTTGTTAGTTAAGTCTGATGAAATATCGTCTGCAATAATATTAGGAGATTTTCTCAATATCCTAGATAATGAATGACAAGGAAGGGCAATATCACCATGAGATGAATCTGTAGCGTTACCTATTAGACTTAACCAGTCATTTTCTTCTATGCCTAAATTCATCATAGTTTTAGAGAGAATAGGAATAATTTCACTACGAAGATTTCTCATGCTATCACCTCATGACCAAGCATACCTCAACATAGCAGCAATTCCACCGAATGAATTTTGTAATGTTGCACCCTCTTCTGTATCCATGGAGACTAAGGTCACCTTAGCGGAAGTATGTGTGGCTAATTCTGTTAATTCATCTATCAAATCCATTGTTTTATCAGGGTCTTCTATTAAGTTATCAGAATTACATTTAGGACAATCAGGGATATCTGTCAAATTATTATGAGTTTGGCTCCATTCATTTGAGCATGATTTACAAATCCATCCTACTCTTCTTTTCCGTAAACCTTCGGACAATAATATTGTAGCAACTGCACCTTGATCTAGGGCATTACGGACCATCATTTCACCATATGTCGCCTTAGGATGTGTTTGCATAACTTCTCTTAGGAAGTTATCTACTAACTTTCTTTCCACATCAAGTTCAATCTGATCCATTAATCCACCAGCACGTTGAATTAATTCTCTTAAACCAGAATCATTTGAATATCCTACATCAAAGTGTGGTTCTCTAATCAACTTCTTTATCTCATGATGGAAGTAATCATTCCTCACAAGAAAATCTTTAGTTGCTCCCGGCCCTCCAATAATGATGCCTTTCAAATCATCAATCATAGGAAGCCAATATGCACAGGCTCTTTCTGCAGATTTTTTGAAAAAGTTATGAGCGGCTTCTTCGATTAATCTTTCAAAACGTTGAGCAGATTGACCACCTCTACCGTGTTTAGATGGAACTTGAGAAGTAATATGTTCCTGACAATGATGCTTTTTACCAGATGCCAAACCATAAGCTGATTCAGACCTATCAATAACGAATAAACCATAAGCGGTTTTATCGATTAACATAGCCTCAAGTTGAGATGCCTCAAAAGATGAGTCACACCTATATCTGAATGATGGAAACGCCTCAGGTGGGTCATCTACAACAACCGATATTAGTCTAGTTTTATTATTACCTGTAATTACATGTCCTACGAATAGGGCAATCCCTCTTTCACCAGGAGTTTTGTACCTCCCTAAAGTAGAAACTGCTGACTCAATCGCATCTGTAACATGCTTACGTGTACCTTTAGACTTGATATTTGCAGCCTGACCTCCTTCTTGGATTAAATGATGGCGAACATCAGACAACATCTTTTCAGGAGGTATGATGACAGTAACTAACTCAGTACCCATACCTCTCATTTTCGAAACTTCTTCGAGAGTCTTGCGTGCACGAAGTTTACGTTTTTGCATCTCCAAGTCTTCGGACATAGTCTACCCTCGTGTATTGCCAAAGAGGCCGGCATTTCAACCCTTCATCCTCAACATAGCCTAGACATTGATAGAGAAGCAGTGTAGCCGAATGCACGATGACAAGCATTGTGGCGGCTCTAGGCGGGAGTTTACTACGTCCTGAAATAGAGAATAAGCACATATGGTTAGATGATTTGATATCAATAATTAGAGATAGAGTAGCAATGGGTGACAGATTAGGACTAGTAATAGGAGGAGGCGCTCCTGCTAGAGAAGGAATAAGTCTGGTGAGACCTTTGATTGATGATGATTATCATTTAGACAAAATAGGCATCGCTGCGACCAGACTAAATGCCACCATAATTAGAGAAGCAGTTTCAGAAGCTGGGATTACAGTCTCAGGAATTATTCCATCGAGTGTAAACGAGGCGGTGCAATTACTCGAAGAAATACCAGTAGTCATCATGGGAGGGACGATTCCTGGACATACTACCGATGCAGTTGCGATTAGATTTGCAATTGCCACCAATGCTAAAAAATGTATTATAGCAACAAATGTCGAGAAAGTATATGATGAGGATCCAAGATTAAATCCAAATGCGAAATCTCATGAATACCTGACTCATCTTGAATTACAAAAAATTGTTGGTCCTGCTGAGCATGAAAAAGCAGGACAATCTAGTGTGGTTGATCCGATTGGGGTTTCAGAGGCTCTAAATGCGAAAATGGAATTAAATATTTTAGACGGAAGAGTGACCAAAAGAATCAGGCAAGCAATGGAAGGCGATGATTTTGAAGGGACTGTAGTTTCATCGGAGGGGAAAATATGAGCAGAGCCGAAAAGATTGCTAAAATGGCCACAAGAACCGCGAATCAAGCAAAGGAAGCAGCAACTACTTCTAAGAAAAGAATTAGAGGTAAAAATAGCGTATCATTTGAATCGCACAAACATTGTGTAATTTGCTCTATCCCTATACCAATTAACAATGAACCCTCAATATGCAATAAGCAAGATTGCGATGCAACACAAAAAAGAAAGGAAAAATCAAGAAAAAGACTCTCTATCTTATTGTATGTAGGGGTAGCAGTATTCTTAGTACCTATATTAATACAAGTTGTAGGGGCATTAATTTAAATTAAGTTGCGAATTGTAGTGATTAATATGATGGTAAGAATACTCTCCGTACTACCCGGCGCTGTGGGAATTATTTGCGGGATTATGCTCATTGGGAGCCTAATTGGCGTATCACTACCAGAAGAGGCTAGCACTATACCTCAGGTGCCTTGCGAAGTTGATGATTCGGAAATCTGTTTTATCGCAATGACAGAAGTAATAAACCCACCTATGATATTCAGCCTACTTGATATTGATTTAGATATTACATGGTCGGAAGAAAATGAGGCATGGTTTGCAATCGTTGGAACTGAAGCATATGTAAATTGTCCTCCGGATAGTGAAACTAAGATTACTGAATGCACAGCAGATGACGTTGAAGAATTCATAATAGTAGGCGGTGAGGATGAAGAAGATGGTACTTTGAGTTGGGATATAGGAACGGAGAAATATCATATAATCACAGGAGGAAGAGAAGGAGCAGATATCGGAGACATGCAAGTTTTAACAACAAGTGTTGAAATAAGTTTTGATTGGAAAGTAGAATTGATACTTGTAGTTATATCTGTTACTTTAGTTATTGGGGCAGGAGAAATGGCTTTTCCAATAAGAAAATTATTTGATAAATTTCGAAATAAATGAGTGATTTTAGTATAGTGTATTTGAATAACCAGAATGAGGTGGAAGTATCATGAGTGAAGTGTGTAGCAACTGTGGCACATCAATTGATATTAGTGGTCTACAGAAATCCTATGGTGGATTTGACTTATATTGTAAAACATGTGGTAATCAATGGCATGTAAACTAATTAATTATCAATTTCTCTTCGTTTTTCAATCTCATACTTGGTTCCTAAGGGCTCAAGGCTCTTCTCTTCAACATGCCAGTTGTCAGGTAATGAAAGAGGATCTTCTATCACATCAGCACCAATAATATCAATTAAAATAGCGCGGAATTCCTCTATACCTTCACCATTAACAGTAGATAACAGATATTCTGCATCTACAGGTGTTATCTTAAGAAGATCTGATTTAGAATGAGCTACGATTATTGGTCTTTCAGTAACTAGACTTCTTACTTCCCTTAGAAGACTCAATTGCTCATCTAAAGAGGTCCCCCCTGTTTCACTGGCATCGATAAGGAATACCAAAACATCACCTACATTCTCCAATGCGGCTATTGCTTGCATTTCTATCAAATTCCTCTCTTCCATTGGCCTGTCTAGTAAACCAGGAGTATCTACCATTTGATACGGTCTCCTCCTATGCATGAAATGTCCTAAGTGTAATTGCTTAGTAGTGAATGGATAAGCAGCAACTTCTGGTTCACCAGATGATAAGGCACCAATTAGAGCAGACTTACCTACATTTGGTGAACCGGCTACTACAATAACAGGTTCCGCTGAATCAACGGAGGGTAATTTTCGAAGTATGTCTCTTGCCTCACCAAGCCATATAATCTGAGGTGAAATTTGATGAACAATAGAAGAAATACGTCCATAAGCATGTCTTCTTGCTTCATGGAAACCTTCTATATTCCTAATACGAAGTATCTTCGATTCAGATTCACCCGAAATTTTACGAATCCTTTCGGCAGCCCATTGAATAGCACCGAGACTCTTACGATAATCGTCATTACCTACAGCTGCATCGATTAAAGCCCTATCAAACTCCGACAATGCGTTGAGACTAGGCCATTTATCCACCCATGTCCTAAGAGTTGTATCTATCGTATCTGCAGCAGATTGAGTCATTCTTACCATTTGCTTCCTTACACGATGATACTTGTCTGGATCTTCGACTAAATCAGCCTGTTTAGATGCCTTGCGAAATGCCTTGTCAAGAATTTCTTGAGGGAAAAGAACGGTCGGAATACTTCTCCACTGTGGTGATGCCATGGTCTCTCCCCTATCTGCCGCCTATACCATCCCACTTCAAGTCAACAGTCATTAGTTGATTATTACTTACAATCTTTGAACCCGTTGGCTTTTCTATAACATAGTTAACCGAGAGGTATGAGTACGGAGAGGCGTAGTAGAGAAGTTAATGATTTACCCGAATGGGCAAAACGAATACATCAAGAATACGGTTCACCAAAATTAGAAACTATACAAGATATATTTCTAGGACCATTGATTAAAAGAAAGTCAGGTTTAAGGAAAGATGATTTAATTGAAATATTGCTAGATAGTAGGGCACTACCTAAAGATTCAGACCCATATATTAGAGGAATGTTGGTTGGTACCTCGAGAAACGTCATAGAAATTTTAGATGAAAATGGAGATTTCCGCTCAATAGCGAGAGACGTGATAGTTGAATTACGTTTAATCACACACTTAAGGAAACCATATATCGAAGATAGGGAACTTTTAACTTTCGAAAAAGAAGATATGCGTAGGCGTTCAAATCTTCATGAAGCGGCGGAAAGACAAGCGGATGGAAGAGATGATAATCATGTGTGGGATTAATATGGATAAAGTAACTAATTTATCTTCTAAAGTGTGCATCCCATGTCAAGGAGGTGTCCCCCCATTAACTGAAGATGAAATGGGTGAATTTATCAAACTCTTAAACAATAACTGGAAAATTGTCAATAGCCATCATCTGGAAAGAGTTTGGGAATTTGATAATTTCAAACAGGCACTAGAATTTACAAATAATGCTGGAGAGATCTGTGAAGAACAAAACCATCATGCCGATTTTGAATTAGGATGGGGTAGAGTTTTAGCAAAAATCTATACTCATAAAATTGATGGCTTGGTAGAATCAGATTTCATTCTCGCATCTAAGTTTGATGAAATTTGAGGTTAATTAAATGGTTAAGATTCAGAAGCACATATTCGTATGTGTGAATGAAAGGAATTCGGATAATCCAAAAGGATGTTGCTCATCAAAAAATTCTCTAGAAATAATGACTAAAATTAAAAGAATTACAAAAAAATCTGGAATTGGCAATATACGAGTCAATAAATCGGGATGCCTAGGGAATTGTGAGAAAGGTGTTGCTTGTGTCATTTATCCAGAAGGTATTTGGTATACCATTCCAGATGATGAAAAAGCGATTATTGAGGTTTCTAATCATATTCTAGGAGGGGAAATCGCTTCGGATTACTTGATGTTAGAATAATTTAAAATGGTGAATAAATATGAAAAAGGTGATATATCCAAAAATAGGTGGGCCGGAATCAATACAAATAATAGAGAGTACATTAGAAACTCCAACGAAAGATCAAGTTAAAGTTAGAGTTCACAGAGCAGGAATAAATTTTGCAGATTTAATGATGAGACAGGGCTTGTATGGCTCAAATCCTGATTTTCCTTTCACTCCTGGTTATGAAATATCTGGAGAAATTATCGAACTAGGAGAAAATGTATATTGGTTGAAAAAGGGTCAAAGAGTGATAGCAATGACTGGTTTCGGGGGTTATTCAGAAGAAGTTCTGGTAGAATCAAATCGAATTGTGCCTATTCCAGATAGTGTTAGTTTTGATCAAGCAGCAGCTATGCCAGTAACCTATGGAACTGCATACCATATGCTAGTTCATCTAGGTGGACTGAAGGAAGGAGATTCGATATTAATCCATCATGCAGCAGGAGGCGTTGGAACTGCTGCTGCTCAGATTTGTAAAGCATTTGGAGCGGGACTAATTATTGGAACCGCTTCAGAACATAAAAAAGAATTCGTAGAATCATTAGGAATGCATTTCATTAATCGCGACAAAGAAGATTTTGTAGAGATATGTAAAACACTCACTGAAGGAAAAGGGGTACACCAAGTTATCGATCCAGTTGCAGGAAAACATCTAATGAGGTCATATATCGCATTAAGAAACGGTGGGAAACTACATTGTTTCGGTGCATCATCGGCGGTTCCTAAAGAAAAAAGATCGATGATTGCTGCATTAAAAATGTGGATAAATACTCCTAAATTTAACCCATTGGAGATGATGAATTCAAACAAAGCTGTTTTCGGAGTACATATGGGAAGAATGGATGATAGCACAATTTTCGAGAATCATCTTTCAGATTTAGGGACACTAATGGAACAGGGAAAAATAGACCCTATTATTGATTCGATTTGGAGATTCGAGGAAGTTGCAGATGCACAAAGACATATCCATAATCGGAAGAATAAAGGAAAAGTTCTTCTAGATTTTTCACCGAAATGACAGATATCAAGAGTCAGCAACAATTGATCCATTGAAAGTCATTTCATGATTAGGAATCATTTGATCCCCCCAAGCCGCTTGTACTTTGGCACCTACTTCTTCGTAAGCATCAGAGTTAATTACTGAATCTAGAGATTCTTGATTAGGCCAGTATGAAACTGCAATTATTCTTTCCGAATCTTCTGCTAAAGTTGTTCTTTCACAACCATTTGCCATTGCTAAATCTAAGAAATTTTTCCATCCCTCGATTTGTTTTTCTGTTAAGTCAGTTTTTTCTTCTTTTAGGACGCTCCATACCCGAACTATCATAGTTAACCATTAAGTGATTTGGTTAAGAGAATTGTCCCTGCGATATCACTCATAGTTTAACTGGTCGAGTTGCACCACAAGCCTGGCATTTTAGCAAAGTAGTACGATCTTCTTTGATAAAACGTGTATCCGGTGCTTTGCATTGGCCACACAAAATATATGATTTGACATAAGATACTATCTTTTCTTTAATTCTTTTAGGAGGAACTCTTCCTTTGAACAACACTCTAACTTGCTCTCTCGTACCAGACGTACCAAGTTCATTGATTAAAAATTGGTATACGTGATTTGCATCACGGTCCATAGCGTCTACAATAGGGGCGAAATTACGTAAGATAGTCTGATTACCTTCAATTAAAATTTCTGGTTCAGGCATTGTCCATCGTGATCTCTCACTGATATTTTTTGGAATACGCTCACGAGCGCGCTCTAACAAAGACTCATACTCGAACTCAACCATTGACTAGCCGAGAAGAGTCCCCTTTTTCACCCCACCGACTGAAAATCACGGAGAGATAAGCGTAAAATGCCGACTAGCACAGCGAATACTATGGATGAAGCCGTAGAAGTCAAAGTTGCAAGAACTCATGATGATGCTTTGCTACCTACAAAAGGAAGTATCCATGCAGCGGGCTGGGATTTATATTCACTTGAGGATACAATAGTCAGACATAGAAGCAGTACCATGGTTAGAACCGGCCTGCATGTAGCAATTCCTGAAGGATACGAAGGGCAAGTTCGAGCTCGTTCATCACTAGGCAAAAAAGGATTAATTCTTCCACATAGCATAGGAACTATCGATGCAGACTATAGGGGAGAATTATTTGTTTTAATGACATGGATAGGAGAAGGAGATTCATATAAAATTCAGAAAAATGAGCGAATCGCACAACTTTTAATAACACCAATCCCAAAATCACAATTCAAAGAAGTAGATATTGAGAATCTTGGCGAAACAGAGAGAGGAGAGGGTGGTTTTGGTTCAACTGGAAGGTTTTAATTATAATTTTATAACTGAAAAATATAGATAATATAGATAATTTGTTTCCGATGGCTTGATACAGGGCGGATTCTAGGACAAAACGATGCCACTAAGCGTAGACGAACTTCGTGCCAAAGTACAGCAATACCGTAGTAACGGTTTGAACACACAACAAATAGCAGATGAGTTATCACTTTCTCAAACTACAATTCAATGGTTATCTACTGAAAAATATTCTAATAATGTAGTTTCTGAAGATAGACCTACTGATGTCCAAGTAGGTTGGAGATCTGTAGCAGTTAAGGCCAGTAGAATAGAAGCTATATCCTATATTTTTGCAGATATTATCGAAGAAGAAATTGGTGACGAGGTGGATACTATTGTTGGCATCAGCATCAATGGTATACCTTTCGCTCAGGCTATTGCAGGACAATTAGATTTAGATTTGGCGGTGAGCCGTTCTATAAGTGAAGAAGAAGGAGCGCACATTTCAGAAATTTTTGCTAATGTTTCAGGAAAAATGGTTGTTGTAGTTGATGATGTGGTATCTTCCGGGACAACATTAAAGAAAACAATCAATAATCTAAGAAAAGCTGGTGCTGATGTTAGGCTCTGTTTAGTTTTAGCAAATAAATCTGAAGTAAATGCTCTCGAAGGAGTCCCTCTAAGAGGATTAGTTAGAGTAGTAACAGTTTGAGGCAGAAAAATGCACTGGGCTGATCATACCGCAATGCGGCTTTCAAAACAATATGACTCACAAGTTATTGCGTCAGGTATCACTCCTTCTGGAGAATTTCACATAGGCCACCTTAGAGAAATATTAACCGCCGAAATGATACATAGAGCGTGCTTAGATGCAGAAATTGATTCAGAATATATCTTTATTGTAGATTCAATGGACCCATTAAGGAGAGTTTATGGTTTTCTCTCAGAAGAATATCAAGAATACATAGGATACCCTCTTGTGAATATTCCTGCACCCAATCCTGATGGAACCCCCAATCATGAAGGCGGAAATTATGCAAATCACTTCCTTCAACCGTTCTTAGAAGCTCTAAAAGAAATTGGTGTTCATCCTAAAGTCGTAATGAATCACGAAACTTATGATAGTGGAGATTTCGCTACAAAAATAGATTTAGCCATCCAAAACAAAGATAAAATCCATGAAATAATTGAAAATATATCTGGTAGAGAATTGCCAGAAGAATGGTTTCCTTACAACCCAATAGGTAGTGATGGCAGCATGGATGGAGTTAAAGTAACAGGTTATGAAATACCATATGTATCTTGGATAGATCGGCATGGAGTTGAGGGGAAGTCAGATATTAGAAAGGCAGATGGAAAAATGCCTTGGAGAGTTGATTGGGCTGCAAGATGGGGTATACATGGGATAACGTGTGAACCGGCAGGTAAGGATCACGGAGCATCTGGAGGGAGTTTCGATACAGGAATACCAATTTGTGAACTATTAGGGAGCAAGCCTCCTGGGAAAATGGTCTATGAATGGATACAACTGAAAGGAAGTGGACCTATGTCAAGTTCTAGTGGCAATACCATTGGCCCTATAGAGGCATTAAATCTTGTCCCACCAGAGATATTAAGATATATAATTGCTAGAACTAAGGTGAAAAAACATATCGATTTTGACACTGGACCGTCGCTTTTTGAAACTGCAGATGAATATGAAAGATTAGTATCTAATCCACCTTCTGGAGATAATCTGAATAAAAAGAAAATGGTAGCCAGAGATACTATTCTTGGATCTCTGAGACTTAGTCAGGTGAATAGAGGAGATGATCCCTCAAAATCTATCGCAGGAGTCTCTTTTCGCCATTTAGCAATGTTAGCTCAAATAAAATCAAATGACCAGGACATTTGGGATTCTCTGAATAAAAGTAAGCACATAAACGGTGAACCGAACTTAGCATTAATTGGAAGATTATCAAGAATGAGAAATTGGATAGAAGGAGCTCACTTCCCTGAAAATGCAAGAATCAAGATTCAAGAGAAAATGAACGATGAAAATAAAGAAAAAATCACAAAGGAACAAAGAATATTTCTGTTAAGCTTACTTACTAAATTAGAAAATTGCGTATGGAGCGAGAGTCAAATAAGTCAACTAATAAGGGACACTACTAAGGAATTAGAAATTAATCCAAGAGAAGGCTACGTGGCGCTTTATCTATTGATAATAGGCCGAGATTACGGGCCAAGAATCGCTTCAATAATTACTGAGTTAGGAAAGGAAGAGACCATTCAGATATTCTCAAAAACGTTTTAATAAATCTGAGAAAATTTCAGAAGTAAGACCAGTAGATCTTGCGGCTAGTCTTCTAACTATTAACTCAGGCGTCGATCTAGCGATGTGATTTCTTTTTGGAGTTCTATCTACAATAAGATCCATGTTTTCGTCGAGACCTTGTGCTTCAATCCCATCTATCCTAACATGCCCACCCATTACCTCAGAGATGGCAGTACCAATATGTGTCACTAAAAGCACGTTAGTATCTTTATTCTCACTAGAAGCAGACAAAAGTCCACCAAGTATTAACGACGCAGAACCTGGTTCTGTAATCGCCTCAAGCTCATCTGCTAGTATGACCTTACGATTATTGGAAACTAGAACTTCTGCAAGTTTCTTTAGAGTTCTTTCTAAAGCACCTGCTGATTGAGTCCCAGATACCTTAGCAAGTATATGCAACTCATCTAAAAGGCCAACGCAAGCATGGGAGGCAGGTACAGGTAATCCTGAATGTGCAAGAAGAATTACCGACCCCAATGTCTCAAGAAGAGTAGTTTTACCACCTGAATTAGCGCCCGAAAGTAATGCAATCCTATCTCTATCCTCTCTGGGAGATACTTCTCCTATACCATAAGTAACCGGTTCAGGAACACAATCAAGTAGAATATGACGACCATCTTTCATCCATATTCCCGGCTCAGAAATAGAAAATTCTGGAAGACTACACCTGTTTTCCACAGCCCATTTACCTATTCCAAGCCACATATCTATCTCAATAAACTTGGATATCGCCTTCCTAGCAGGCTTCATTATCTTTACAGTCGAATTAGCTATTGCGATCTCTCCTTCACTTCTCTCAGATAAAATAGCAGAATCTAAATCTGATTCTATTTGTTCTATGGCTTCACGGTTAATTACACAAGGATATTCACTAGAAAAAATTTCACTTGGTAAAGATATACCTGTATTTTGCAAATAATTTTCTAATCTCCTAATCCCATCGTGAAGAGAAAAGTCTATCGTATCAGCGACTGTACTTTTTAGTCTACGTTCTAAACTGTTAATATCAGAATAATATGAGAGTACTTCATCACCACCAAATGAAATTGAAGCCTCGGAAGTTCCGGATACAATAGCGTCATTAACTCCTGCTTCAATTGATTTTACTTCACCCCATAATCCATCTCGTGATTTCTCTAAATTTTCAAGACGAGTTGAATCATTATCAAGTGATTGAAGGAGAAGGGGAAGATCTCCTAGTTCTTCTAATGATTCACTGATTTTTTCTCCGATTATATTTATTGGCCACACCTGATCAGATAGATTTGAAATTATCGACAGATTTACAGAATTTAATTTCAACCACTGCAGAGGTACTTCTGGGACTAATTTGTATAATGAATCTTCAGATTTACCAACGACCCAGCCGGAAGGTAAAACCTCAGGAGCACCGGATCCTATCCAGGTCACCCTAGGAATCCCTACATAATCGCGCCATTTCTCATCATCTGAACGAACTAAGATTCTACATTTATTATTAATATGTGCTAATTGATCTACATACTTGGAATCAGGTACTACAATCACTCTATCAATACGGGAAGTAGATTCTTTAGTATAATTAAGACCTGAAATTACATCCGTCCAAGATTCAAATGAAGTTTTACTATCAGTTACAAACCTAATTGCATTTTCAGACCATGATTTTCTAGATTCTATCTCAGATAAATTTGATCTTGTAAGTGGATTAAGAATTGAAAGTCGATTTTTAGCGGCCTTAGTCTTAACCGATTTTGAGATGTTACTCATTAATTCCTTGTGTAATTTACGCCCCTCATCGGTGGTAGTTACTTCTTCAATATGACCATTCGCGGAATTAATCAGTTTCACTGCTCTTTGAGGTGATACCCCCTCTATTCCCGAGAGAGTACTGACATCTCCGTCCTCGAGAGCGCGCGCTACATCTTCTAATGATCCGATCTCTAAAACTAGTTTTTGAGCAAGAGATTCCCCCACTCCTGGGATTTCTGTAAGTGACATCATAATTGACTTTGGAATTCCGAGGTAATTAAGGAAATCGCAAAAGTAAACGGAAATATTAGTTTTCTAAATACAATACAACTAGAGCGTACCGATTTCTAGAAGTCTCGGTTCCGGAATCCCATCCATTGCTTCGGCTATAGCAAGTACTTCCATTCTAGCACCTGCCATTGTAGTAACGAAAGGAATATTTAATTCAACAGCTAATCGCCTCATCATATTTCCATCAAGAACGGCTCCCCCCGTATTCCTAGGAGTATTAATGATTAGATGGATTTTACCTTGACGCATTAGGTCTAAAGCATCGGGAGTCATTCCTTCAGTTATTCTATAACAGGTTTTTACCTCTAATCCACCTTTATCTCTCAAAACATTGGCGGTACCTCTTGTCGCATATAATTTGAAACCTAAATCAATTAAAGATTTAGCCTGATTAATTATAGAGTCTTTATCCTTATCCTTTACGGTGATATACACCCCACCTTCCGTAGGAACAGGGGATTCAGTAGCCAACCTTGCCTTAAGATAAGCAGCGGATGCTCTCTCATGACTACCCATGACTTCACCAGTGGATTTCATTTCTGGCCCTGGTGCAGGATCGAGACCTCTGAGTTTAATGAAAGGAAATACAGGTGCTTTGACACAGACTGCATCATTCTGAGGTTTTGGAATATTAAGATCAGATAATTTTTCACCAAGTGCAACCATAGCTGCAATTCTAGCTAATGGAACACCTGTAGCCTTGGCAACAAAAGGGAATGTCCTAGACCCTCTTGGATTTACTTCCAATACGTATAATATCTCGTCACGGATTGCGAATTGAATATTGTAGCAACCTCTAATCCCTAACTCTAAACCTATTCTCCGAGTCCATTCATCGACCTGTTTGAGAATATTTTCAGATACATTTTGAGGAGGAATAAAACAGGTTGAATCTCCTGAATGAATACCTGCTTCTTCTAAATGTTCCATTATTGCCCCAACTAGGACCTCACGCCCATCACAAACTGCATCAACATCGAGTTCGACGGCATTTCCAAGATACTCATCAACTAGTAATGGTTTTTCTGGAGATAGAAATGCATCATCCATATAGGTTTCTAATTGACGATTGGATGAAAGAATCTCCATCCCTCGCCCACCAAGAACATATGATGGTCTAATCAGAACGGGGTAGCCAATTTCTCTTACTGCTTCACGGACTTCATCAGGAGTGGATGCAGTTTGGCCATTCGGCATTCGTAAATCGTTCCTCTGAGAAAATGCCTCAAATCTTTCTCTATCACTTGCTTCATCAACTGCCTCGGGAGTAGTCCCTTCCATAATCAGGTCAAGCCCCAATGTCGATAAATGAGGTAAATTATTAGACAAAGGTAGAGCTAGATTAATTGCAGTCTGACCACCGAATTGTAGTAATATTCCGTGGGCATCCTCTCTTAGTAATATTTCACTCACAGACTCAAGTGTCAGAGGGTCGAAATATAATCTGTCACTTGTATCGAAATCAGTAGATACTGTCTCAGGATTATTATTGATAATAATCGCTTCATGACCTAGGTCTTGGATAGCACCTACTGCATGTACACATCCATAATCAAATTCTATACCTTGTCCAATTCTAATAGGCCCACTACCTATTACAACTATTCGTTTTTTACCATTATGAGAAAGATTTGGAGAATAATCTATGCCAATTGATTCAGAACCACATTCATAGGTTGTGTAATAGTAAGGAGTTACGGCAGCAAATTCAGCAGCACAAGAGTCAACCATCCTAAATCTTGGATGTATCGATAATTCGTGTCTACGGAGAGTTACCGAATATTCATCTTCACCCACAGGTAATTGTTTGAATCCTGATGCTGGAAATCCACATAAAGCATCCGCGATATGTAAATCTGAGAAACCTAAACCTTTCCAAGAGCGCATTTCTTTAGCAGGTATTTGTGAGGGTATTAGCCCTAGTTCGCCAGCAGCCCTTATTTCAGTTTCGATAGCCGCCATTCTTTCAAATCGATGCAAGAACCAGCGTGTCACACCCCCTGTTAAATCACGTACATCATCTATTGAGTATCCTCTCCTGAAGGCTTCGAAAAGTGCTCCCATTCGTCGATCAGTAGGTATTCTCAACCAGTCAACTAATATTGCCTCAGGCAATGCTTGAGATGCTCTCTCATCCATCGTCTCACCACCCGAAGCATCTGCTAATGTAAGAGGACGAGGATGAGGCTGCCCATATTCGAGACTGGCCCATGCCTTCAGAAAAGCCTCTTCAAAGCAACGACCTATTGCCATTACTTCTCCTGTAGATTTCATAGAGGTCCCAATCGTTCTATCTGCTGTTCTAAACTTGTCAAATGGCCAACGAGGTATTTTCACTACACAATAATCTAAAGTAGGCTCGAATGCAGCCGTAGTTCCTTCTCCAGTTATTGGATTGGGGAGTTCATCAAGAGTGTATCCAACTGCAATCAGGGCAGCCATTCTTGCTATTGGGTAACCGGTTGCTTTGGATGCTAAAGCAGATGATCTGGAAACACGAGGATTAACTTCAATTACACGGTATTCACCATTGTTTTGGTTAACTGCGAATTGGACGTTACATCCTCCTTTAATGTTTAATCTTCTAATTAATTTTAATGCTGCATTCCTTAACATTTGATGATCTCTGTCGGAAAGTGTTTGTTGTGGTGCTACTACTACTGACTCACCTGTATGTACGCCCATAGGATCTAAGTTCTCCATAGTACAAACTATTATTGCATTATCCGCATCATCTCGCATGACTTCATACTCATGTTCTTGCCAACCTAATATACTGACTTCAATTAATACTTGGCCAATTGCTGAATGAAGTATACCTTGACTGGCGATTTCAACTAATTCACCCATGTTAAATGCTGTGCCTCCGCCTAAACCTCCAAGAGTAAAAGCCGGTCTAATTAGAAGAGGGAAACCGCCTAGAGCATTGGCGGCTTTGATTACTTCATCAATAGAGTCGCATGCTATCGCTTTACATACAGGCAAATTAATTTCTTCACACACTTTCTTGAATAAATCCCGATCTTCTGCCTCATCAATAGATGCCAAGTTACAACCAATTAACTCTACACCTAATTCATCTAAAGAACCATCATGCGCAAGTGCCATAGCAATATTCAAAGCAGTTTGACCACCCATTCCTGCGAGAATTGCATCTGGCTTTTCAATTTCTAATATTCTCTTTACTACTTCTGGTAATAATGGTTCAATATATATCCTATCTGCCATTTCAGGATCATTTTGTATTGTTGCAGGATTTGAATTAATCAGAATAATTTCATATCCATCTGCTCTTAATGCCCTACAAGCCTGTGACCCTGAGAAATCAAACTCTGCAGCTTGCCCTATTCTTATAGGACCGCTCCCAAGAATTACTATTCTCTCTAAATCATCTCTACGAGGCATTATTTCTCACCTCTCGAGGCATGAGTTACTTTATTTAGATGGAAATTTTTTGCGACAATCTCGGAAAATCTATCGAATAAAGGGGCCGCATCATGAGGCCCAGGGCATGCCTCAGGATGAAATTGAACTGTAAATGATGACTTGTCGACTAAGTCTAGACCTTCAACAGTTCTATCATTGGCATTAACATATCTGACTCTGAAATCAGCCCCTAGAACATTTTCTCCCTTTTCTGAATATACGCCACTGGGATGTGGGGCAAGCATACCTTGTTCCGGATCTTCTACTGCAAAGCCATGATTCTGGCTAGTAATATGCACTCTACCACTCTGTAAATCGATTACTGGCTGATTTGCTCCTCTATGCCCATACCTTAGCTTGTATGTCCTAAGACCAGCTGCTAGACCCATTAATTGATGTCCAAGACAAATACCCATTACTGGAAAATCTGCTCTAACCGCTGATGAAAGCGTTTCTCGAGCAATTGTTGCAGCACCGGGGTGTGCAGGATCTCCAGGTCCATTAGAAGAGAAAAATGCGTCAGGTGACCACTTTTCAATAATCTCATCAAATGGCATATTTGCTGGGCACCAAACTACCTCAAATCGATGACATAACTCACGTAAAATATTAAATTTAATTCCGCAATCAATCGCTGCCAAACGAGGTAAGGAATTACCATCAAAATCTTCTGCACCTTCGTTCAAAAGTACTGATTCTGAGCATGTAACTTCTGCTACTAGATCTTCAGAATCTGGTGGTACAAGATTATCAAGAACATTCTGCATTTCTTGTTCCTTTTCTAATGGTCCAAATACGCATAAAACGGTTCCATGTTCTCGAACTCTTCTTGTTAAAGCTCTTGTATCAATTCCTTCAATTCCAGGGACACCATGAGATAACAAGAATTCATGTACACTACCTATTGAATCTCTATGATCCGGTACTTTCATCAATTCTCTACAAACAATTCCTCGAGGCCAAACACCAGAAGACTCTGAGCTATTAGCATGTATTCCATAATTTCCAAGAAGTGGCCAAGTAAATGTTAGTACTTGTCCTGCAAATGAAGGATCCGTAAGACTTTCTTGATAACCACACATTCCTGTAGTAAAAACCAACTCTCCTTGAGCAATAGTTTCTGCACCAAATAATGAACCTCTAAATCGAGTTCCGTCTGCCAACAAAAGTAGACCAGGGGCTAGGCTTGCAGGTTGTATATCATCCGAATCTACCAAAATATCGGCTGCATCGGAAAATTTAGGAGCACTCTTAACACCTAAAATATCGGCCCCGGGAGAGAATCCTCTACCCGGTGTCGACTTCGACATCAACGATACTGCTGGAACCAGATTATTAATCATTGACGTATAATAATCAGTCGAGAAGTTAGAGAAAAAATCATTCCTCTTCAAAAGTTATTACTTGTTTTCTAATTCCATTAGGTATAACTCTTATTTCTCCATCAGGAAAATGGCTCAAATCATCTATAGGACCTACAAGTGAATCAAGAAAAATAGCTAAGGCGGCCACCTCTGAATGAGGTTGATTCCCTATCGACACATTATGGTCGGCTAAACGATAAACTTCTCCTGGTACTTTTGTCCCACCAACTACTATCATCATAGGTTTATCAAGATCTATTTTAGGCAATGCTTCCTTCCATGGTTCACCATACATCGTCAAATGAATAATAGTTCCAGATTCATCTCCTTTACCTTTGGAAAATCTTCTCAGAAAACTAAGTGGTTTTTCTTCATACCGGCATTTGAAATTACCACCAAATCTCTTAGATACAGAATTCCACGTTTCTAAAGCAGAAGGGTCCATTTCACCTGCTAGATGGATCTCATTAGCGCCAAATGCTCTAGCTGTCAGACCTAAATGAGAAGTTATTCTCTTGTCCCTATCCCTTCTATGACCTAAACGGAGAACACCTATGTGAGGCAGTCCAGGGGGATTCATACATCTTATCCGAGAGGCGCTTCTTCATCAGCATGACCCTCGTAAAGAGTAGTATTTTGAGAAGGGAATATGTCGACATCGTTCGAAAGGAGGAACGATCTTACCCACTGAAGAAGTAAAGCGTCAAAAAAGAATTTTGTAGCAAAATGCAGTAAAACTGCTAAAATTGAAAGTCTACCACTGGCAGAAATTGCATTCCTTAACTCTATCTCGCCTACACCCAAAGCAAGATTTCCGAATGGTTCTAGAATATAGAAAGCACCAAGAATCATTAATATTCCTGCGACGTTGGATAGAATCGCATTACCTTGCTCTCTACCAATTGACATCACTAAAGTTGCTAATAAAGCGATTGTAGGGACAATTATACTTAATTCTGAAAATTCAAAACCACCTAATTGTGAAACCGGAATAGCTGCATCTCCTAATCTCTCAGCACCCTTTTCAACAGATATCCACCAAAGTAATATTGCCATTACTAGCATAGCCCCTGATATCCTTCCTCGATTAAATATCATATCTCTAATATCATGCCTGTTTTGAGGCTGTAATCTTTGGATTATTGACTCCATCATTTCTAATGATGGTTGATTCATTGAGTCACCCTCTACACTAGGGGAAATGGGGGGAGAAACAGAATTAGATGTGTCTAAAAGCGTCTCGTCTCCAATAACCATCGTTGGATTGCCACTACATCACATCATAAAGGATTGGTAGAATCGACGTACCAATATGGCTGACTGGAGACCCTTGATACGTCGCCGAGATGACGGTTTTCCACGAATAATGGGGGTTCTAAATATCACTCCTGACTCATTTTATGCTAATTCAAGACTATCTAGTGTTGAAGAAACTCTAGAAATAGCGGCAGAAATGGTCGACAATGGAGCAGATTGGTTAGATATAGGAGGGGAATCAACCAGACCTGGAGCGAAAACTATTGATTCTGATGAAGAAATTGCACGTATCATACCTGTGGTACGTGCTATTAGAAAGAAATATCCAAGCATAGGGATTTCCATAGACACTAGGTGGGCAGATGTTGCTGAAGCCGCATTAGATGAAGGAGCTGATATGATTAATGACGTTTCTGCACTTAGTGATCCAAGAATGATTGAAGTCATAAAATCAAGAAATTGCCCTATTTGCATTATGCATATGAAAGGAGTTCCCGAAAATATGCAAGATAATCCAGAGTATAGCGACGTTGTCGAAGAAGTTAGAGAAATGCTCACTGGTAAAGTGAATATCCTAGTAGATTCTGGTATTGAAATAGAACAAATAATTGGGGACCCTGGAATCGGATTTGGGAAATTATTACATCACAATATTGCTCTTTTATCTGCTGGAAGAGATGTCATCCCAATGGAAAATATGGGCCTCATGTGGGGAGTAAGTAGGAAAAGAATGTTTTCAGATTTACTAGGCAGAAACGATGCCGAAGATAGGCTAGCAGGGACTTTGGGCGTAGCTGCAATGGCTAAATCAAGAGCCGTCGATATCATCAGAGTGCATGATGTCCCAGAACATGCAGATATGTTTAGAGCAATGTTTGCATTGGAGGATTTTTGATGCCAAAAGATACAAAAAACATCATTGACATTGATGAAAATCTTCGTCTACTAGGTACTGCTCATGTAAGCACTACTTCTGTGAATCTAGTAAAAAATCAGATTATTGAGTATAAGCCCGACGTAATTGCGGTCGAACTCTGTGAATCAAGACTAGCATCACTAAAGAAACCAGAAGGAATAGATAATGAAGAGTTATTGAAAATAATTAGTGACGGAAAGTCAGCTATGATAATACTCCAATCCGCTCTGTCGGTCCAACAAAGAAAAATGGGAATAGATTCAGGAGAAAAACCAGGTGCTGAACTATTAGCCGCGATAAATATTGCAGAAGAATTAGATATCCCCATAGAATTAATCGACAGAGACGTAGTGATAACTCTAAGAAGAGCATGGCATAAAATGGGATTAAGAGAAAAGATGAGAGTATTTGAGGCATTGTTAAGTGAAGACGATGATGACGAATTTGATCTAGAAGAGTTACTTGAGGACAGTGATTTACTCAGTAATATGATGGAAGATGTGTATAAAATCGCACCTAATGCAGGACATGTACTGATTAATGAAAGAGATGAGTTTCTAAGTGGAAGAATTCAGCAAATCAGAGGCAAAGGAAAAATCTTAGCAATAGTAGGAGCAGGACATCTAACAGGAATTCAAGAAAATCTTAAGAAACCGACAATGGAATCTACTTCAAAATTATCTAAACTCAATGAACAACCTAAGAAACCAAACTGGCCAAAATATCTGATGTTAGCAATACCAATTTTACTTATAGCAGCATTAGGGAAGAGTGCATATGATGGAGATTTCACTACAGTATGGGATTCATTGTCTATATGGCTAGCCTTGAATGCTTTTCTAACTGGATTGGGTATTCTTATTGCCAGAGGCCACCCTCTTTCAATAATTGTAGGTGCATTAGCATCTCCAATTACATCACTTAATCCAAGTTTAGCAGCAGGATGGTTTGCAGGCTATACTCAACTAAAAATGAATCCGCCAACTGGAAAAGATGCCTCGGATTTCTTGGAATTTTCTAGCATGTATAATATGTTCTTTAGAAATAAAGTTGGAAAAGTGATGATGGTCACGGCTTTAGGAAATCTAGGTTCAACTGCTGGAACATTCTTAGCAGCAGGATTAATTTCTAATGGATTAATTTAGTGTAATGGTGATACTGATGAGTAAAAATATTGGTATAACTACGGCAATATTAATTTCCGTAATTGCATATTTAGTAAATCTATTGCTATCGAATTGGGATATTAGCCTAGGGTCCAGTACCTTAGCACTAATCTTAGGTTCTATAATCGCTTATTACATCCCTAATACTGAAGAAGGAGGAAAATGGATGATTAGCATGATAATGCCTATTGCAATAATATTGCTGGGATTTGGGCTAAATCTAACCACTTTCTTTGCCCCTGAGATTGGTTTAACTGGTTTTTTCACAGTATTTTCCACTGCATTAACTAGTTTCATAATATGTTATTTCATCGGAAAATATGTAAATTTAGACATCGAGACAACCATTGCTCTCGGTACAGGAGGGGCTATATGCGGTAATAGTGCAGTAGTTGCTGTATCTCCTGGCTTGAGATTAAAAGAAGAAAGAGTTGCAGTAGTGTTAGCAGTAATCAATTTACTTGGTCTGATTACTTTCTTAATTGTACCATTGCTGTCATCAATACTTGGTTTATCGGAAGAGCAAGCAGGGATCTGGGCAGGTTCGGTTATTCACGCAGTACCTCAAGCAGTCGCAGCAGGTGAGACAATTGGTGGTGAAGCAATGGTGATATCTACCGCTGTGAAACTATCTAGAGTCTCACTTTTAGTATTCATAGTCCCTATCTGTGCATTAATTGGTAATAAAATTAACAAAGAGAAAGGAGAACATATCAAAATTGGATCAATACCATACTTTGTACCAGGGTTTGTTATTGCTGCAATACTATCAACCTGGATTCTACCAACAATAACTACAGATTTATTGGCAAATATTGGGAAATATTTGTTATTACCATTACTTGCATCTGTTGGTTTTTTTATCACTAAAGAAAGTATGAAAGATACCGGTGGAGCAATACTTCTAGTTGGAGTTATAGCAACAATATCAATGTTGATTAGTAGTTACGTAACAATAATCATATTATCATAAATTAATAAGGAGAAATTATGGGTCCTGATACGATATTAGTAATTTTTCTAATCCTTATGACTGGCCTAATCTTCTCACCATTAGGACTAGGAGGAGGAGTTATATTTATGCCAATTCTTCATTACTTACTTGGATGGGAAATAAAAATAGCAATATTAGGGTCATTAATTCTAGTATGGTCGGTGGCTATGGGTAGCCAAGCCGCACATAATAGGCAGGGTTTTGGCGATCTAGATGTTGCTAAAAAAGGAAGTTTATTCGCTATACCTGGAGCTATTATTGGAACAATTATTGGTTTTTTATTAATTGAAATAATTAGTGATATCGCAATAAAGATTATGGCTTTATCAATAGTAACCTGGATATTTTATAAAGCGATAATCAGAATGTTAAATCGAGAAGATATCACTGGTCAAGCCATAGGAGAAATGAATGAAAAATATTGGTCGATAGGAGTTTTCTTTGGAGGTATGTCATCAGGCCTACTTGGAATAGGTGGAGGAGGGATATTCGTTACAACAAATAGGAATTATGGGGGTTTTGATACTAAATCCTCTTCTGGAACTTCTTTCATGTTAGCTGCAATGGTTGTACCAACTGCAATTATTTCACATATTATCATTGATGGTACCGCTTCAGAAATATATACTCAAGCGACAATATATGCATTGGCAATCCCATTTTTAGTGACTATATTGTCATTTAGTGGTGCGAAATATGCAATCAATTTCTTACCAGTAAAATTTATTACTAGTTTATTCATTATGATAATCTCATTAAGTATGATAAAATATACTCAAGAAATTATATCGATTTTAATTTAAATCGATTCGATTACCATTGCAATACCTTGGCCGCCGCCAATACACGCTGTTGCAACGCCATATTTACCATTGGATCTCTTTAATTCATGAGCAAGAGTAAGTACAAGCCTAGTTCCAGTAGCTGCAAGTGGATGACCTAAACCAACCGCACCACCATTGACATTAACTTTCTGAACATCTAGACCTAAGTCTTTGATGCAAGCCACCGCCTGACCTGCAAAGGCTTCATTAATTTCCCAACGATCTATATCATGAATTGAAAGCCCTGCTTTTTCTAGAGCCAAGCGACTACTGGGGACAGGCCCGTATGCCATGATTGCTGGATCTAAACCTACTATCCCCCAAGAAACAATTCTTGCAAGAGGGGAATCACCATCAGATGCTGCTTGGGATGCTGACTTAATTACAACTGCAGCAGCGCCATCAACTACTCCACTAGCATTACCAGCAGTAACTAGACTATCCGGCCCAAAGGCAGTCCTTAGTTGAGCTAAGGATTCGGAAGTTGAGTTCAAAACTACATGATCTTCATCTTTATGGCCTACTTCGCCGACTTTAACAATTTCATTTTCCCAAATATTGTTAGCAATTGAAGAAGCAGTCCTTGAGTGAGAGAGTGCTGCAAATTCATCAGTCTCTTCACGTGTTACTCCTTTCCTTCGACAAATTTCATCTGAAGTTTGAGCCATAAAAGACCCACACATACCATCTAGTAAGTTTGTGAAAAGATAGTCTTCCATATCTTTCTCCAACATTACACCTTCTTTTGGTGGCCGTGCTAATTTGTACACATCCCTCATGCCGCGCAAGACATGAGGCGCTTGAGATAGGTTTTCCATACCTCCAGATACTACTGTAGATGCTTCACCAAGCATAATCATTTGAGCACCAGTTACGATTGATTGGACTCCTGAGCCACAAATTCGAGAAAGTGTTAGCATTGGGACTTCTTGAGGTATCCCTGCACCTAGACCTGCATGTCTGGCACCAAATATTGCCTGATCACAGGTCTGTAAAGCATATCCCATTACTACATGATCTACGCTTTCGGGAGGAGTTCCTGTTTTTTCCAAGGCCCCTAAAATTGCAATTTCACCTAATTTCAAAGCACTTGTATCCTTCAATAATCCACCTGGTAGACCATCGCCTCTCTTGCCACCCTGCCATTCACAAAAAGGAGTGCGGGCACCACCTACAATTACTACATCTTCAACGACCATGACAGTCCGAGATGTAAGTCATTCATGAGGATGACTGTTCAAGTTAGGACAATGTCCTATTCGTTAGTTGTATCATCAGATAATGATCCAAGATAGTCTGGTAGGTCTACACCAGCCATTTTTGCGACGTCATGAATAGGAGGTAAACTTTGTACCAAACTGCTCACGAAATTACTTGTTGCAGATGTACCATCTGAATTATTTCCGCCATCCCATACAGTTACCTTGTCGATCTTCATATTACGTATAGCTTCAACTTGAGCTGCAACCATACTTTCAATCTTCTCAACCATTAGAAGGGTGGCTGCTGCTTTGGTATCTCCACCAGCACTCTTTACTAATCCTGCATAACCACTCGCCTTAGCATCCAACACTTTCTGAATACCTGCTGCTTCTGCTTCATATCTAGCGAGGATAGCATCTGCATCTCCTCTAGCGATACGACGAAGACGTTCCGCTTCTGCTTCTGCAGAAATTTCAATCTGTTGTTTCTGAATTTGTTCACGTACAATCTCACTCGCCTGTAATCTTGCTTCTTCTTCCTTGAAGAAAGCACGCTGGATTTCCGCTTCAGCCTGTGCCGCAGCAACTGCAGCACGCTGTTTAGCAGCTGCTTCAATCTCTGCCAAATCCGCATCTGAATTCTTGACTATTGCAGTTGCAGCGTTCTCACCGGAAACCGCTAATGCCTCTTGATTACCAACATATACACGCTGATCTGCTTCTGCGGTCTTACGGCCCTTTTCTGCTTCTGCTAGGTTGTTAGCAACTTCAATCTCACGTACTCTGTTTGCTTTTGCAGCACCAACTGCTCCGTCCCTCTCTGCATTTGCTACGTCAATACGCGCATTCTCAACAGCAGTGGAAGCCGCTTTCTTACCAATACTTTCGATATAGTCGGACTCATCAGTAATATCTACTAGGTTAACGTTAATCAGATGAATACCAATTTTCTGTAATTCAGTGTCTACATTAGTTCTGGTCATTTCTAAGAATGTGTCTCTATCTTGATTAATCTGCTCGATAGTAAGGGAAGCAACAGTCAAACGAAGTTGACCAAAGATTATTTCTTTCGCCATTTCTTCGATTTGTTGAGGTGTAAGTTGCAATAAACGCTCTGCAGCATTAGTCATAATTGCAGGTTCAGTACTAATCCCTACTGTGAAAGTACTTGGCACATTAATTCGAATATTCTGCATCGAAAGAGCATTTTTCAAATCAATATTGATAGTAATAGGAGTTAATGATAGGAATGAGTAATCCTGAATTAACGGCCAAACTAATGTAGCACCACCATGTATTGATCTAGATGCCGCACCTTTGGAAGTACGTCCATATACTACCATTATCTTATCTGGAGGGCATCTTTTATATCGCTGCGCGAAAAATATTGTGGTCGCCACTAGGACTAATACTATTGCAAATATCATTATTGTTGCTATTCCGGAACCTTCTGCCATTGTTTCAACTCATGCTGTTTGAAACATAACTAGGTCATGAAGTCTTTGCCGGCATCGTCTGAAAAATAGAAACGAAAATTACTTTCTCTTCACTATGAGAGTTGAAGAAATTACATCTATGACTTCCGCGAAATCACCAGTTGCCATTCCTTGTCCATCTTCTGTTTTTGCATTGTATGTCCTCATCGCATTTCCAGATTCCACCTGGATTTGGCCAACTCCACCTTCTGGTATCCGTAGATAGACAGTTCCGACCGAACCTATTGAATCATCCATATCGATAGTCCCATCAGATTGTAATGACACAAATAATTGGAATAACTTGCCTGTGCCATACATCGAAGCAAAACCTGTCACTGAGCCAACTACTATTGCTAATGACGTTTGATCAGAATCACCCTCTAATACGTACAGTCCGCCAAGACCAAAGAACATCATGAAAGCCATTATTCCTTGGAATGTTAGGGCTTTGAACGACGCATCAGCACCCATGGCGTCGAAATCAGTACCGAATATTCCATCGAATAAATCAGCAGCTATCCCTCCAATCATCATTAAAGCGAACCAAAGAAGGAAAAGCACCCCACCTAAAACTGCAGAAGATGCGAAAATTAACTCTAATCCGCCCCCTCCATCGTAACCAACAAAAGAAAGTAAATCAAAGTCTGCAAGGGACGCCATGTATACCTCTAGGATAAGACATACATTTCACCTCTTCGGCGACATTAGATGAAAATTATGTTTATTTACGCTGTTTTCTCTCAGCCACAAATCTCTCTAAATTAAATATAGGCCCAACTGCAAGACCAGTTAAGATTGCTGATAAAAACTTGTGATTAGTTAAGTCATAGAGTAGAATTGCAAGGATTGCAATGAGAAGAGGAATAATTAATCTTCTCAAAAAGATGTGATAACCTCCAAATAATTCGAAGGCAGGATTATCAATTGCGTTATCGACTAAGTCAGGAAAGCCTTTCTTTCGGCCCGACATCGTAAGCACCTAACCATTAACTTGCTAACCAGACAATAGCTCCAACTATTGTCAAACCAACAGGTATGATGTACCAAATTACTTTGGTGACCACAGTATTAGCATCTTGAAATACTAATTCTCCACTTTCGTCTCTAATTAGGGTCGTTTTTTCCAATTTAGAATATGCCCCATCAAATTCTTTCTGGTGCTTCGATAAGAAAATAAGGAAGTATATCGCCATTACAATAGTTCCTCCACCGGTACCTTGTAACAATACTGCAAGAAATTCGAGAGCTATTGAGTTACCAATAAGGATTTGAGCAAGTCCGAGCATAACCAAAATCAATGAGTCAATCCGTGCCATATGAATACTCGGAGAGGGTGACGTGAAATCAATCCTTTCCCTGCACTCGGATAAAGAAACTCAGGACAGACTACTTGGTTTAGATGCCCATATTGCCCAAGTTCCTTTCGCAGTAGCAATAATTTTACCATCTTGATTAGATAAAATCCCATCACAATGAGCCAAGTTTTTTCCTCGGCGCAGGACTTTCCCCTCTGCAACCAATATATCACCTACATTCGCAGCGTTTAGAAATGAAATATCTAATTGTGCTGTAGCACACCATTCTTCTTTGTTGATCATTGATACGAGTGCACCCCCAAGAGCAGTATCAAGCATTGTAGAATGTAAACCTCCATGAGCAACGCCACCTGCATTAAGATGATCATTAGACACAGTACAAGTCACAGAACATTCCCCATTACCAAACTTTGTTCCAACGACTCCTAGTGAATCACATACTCCAGATAATTTCATAGCAGGAGTATAATTTTGATTGCCGAAATTCTCATCTTTCATTTTTCCACTTCTCCTGTTTGAACTGCCCATAACCGCGAATAAATACCATTATTCAAAATTAATTCGTCATGATTACCCACTTCAGATATCGACCCAGCGTCTAATACAATTATAGTATCAGCATTCCTTATTGTCGATAAACGATGAGCAATAATCAAAGTAGTACGGCCTACTGAGATTTTTTCTATTGAGCGCTGTAATGCAGCCTCTGTCTCATTATCCACATTACTAGTGGCTTCATCAAGAATAAGAATTGGCGCATTTTTCAAAACCGCTCTAGCAATTGCTAGCCTCTGTCTTTGACCACCTGATAATTTGTGTCCATCTTCACCAATATTCGTTCCCATACCCTCTGGTAACTCTGAAATGAAAATTGTGGCTTCAGCAATACCTGCTGCATATTCTATCTGTTCTAAGGTTGCATCTGGATCCCCATAAGCGATATTCTCTCGAACTGTACCAGGGAAAAGAGTCGTGTTCTGAGAAACTAGAGCAATCGCTCCTCTAAGAGATTCAAGTTTTAGATCTCTAATATTAATTCCATCAATCTCTAAAGTCCCAGATAGAGGGTCATGGAATCTCATCAAAAGACGCGTTAGTGTGGTTTTTCCAGAACCGGTAGAACCTACTAATCCAACCGTTGTTCCTTCTTGAATTTCAAAATTTATATCTTTGAGTACTGATTCTCGCCCTGGATAAGTGAATTTTAATTCATTGAAGGTTATTCTTCCTTGAATATCTGATAAAATCTTATCTCCCTCAACTATACCAATGTCTGTATCTACTAAATCTAGAACTCTAGTAGTGGAAGCCATTGCTCTTTGATACAAATCAAAGGTTTGTCCAAGCCTTGTGAGAGGCCAAAGTAGTCTCTGAGTGATAAATACAATTATCGCATATGCACCTACGTCTAATTCACCATCTAATGCCATCCATCCACCTACAAGCATATTCGCAGTAAATGCAAATAGTATTGCCATGCGAATTAATGGAACAAAGGAAGCGGAAAGACGAATGGCGTCTCTATTGGCATCCCTATATGACTCAGATGCTATTCCAACACGCTCAGATTCTCTACTTTCAGCTGTAAAAGATTTGATTGTAGTTATTCCTTGGAGATTATTATTCAATAAAGAATTTAATTCACCCACTTCTTCTCGGACTTTTTTGTACCTTACCCCAATTCTTCTTTGGAAAATAAATGAGCCTATGACAATAATTGGAACTGGTATTACTGCTAATAAAGCAACTTCAGGCGCTAAAATAAACATTATAGTACCCACTACAGTAATTGTAGTTGCCAGTTGTAGCAAATCATTAGCACCCTGATCTAGAAACCTTTCCAACTGATTAACATCATCATTTAAAACAGACATTAAACCACCTGTAGACTGCTCTGAAAACCATTGCATTTCCAAATTTTGAATATGATTGTACGCATCCATCCTTAATTCGTGCTGAGCAGTTTGAGCAAGATTACGCCATAAAATCCCCCACCAATATTCGAATAAGGATTCTAGTACCCAGATAATGACTGTGATACCAACTAAAATCAGAAATTGCTGATGTGGATCCGGGTACCCATAACTTGCTAAAAATGACTCCTCTCGCTGAACTACCACGTCAATGGCCATTCCAATCAGTATAGGGGGTGCGAGATCCCAAAATTTGTTCAAAATTGAACATAAGGAGGCTAAAATAACTGTTAGTTGATGATGTTTCAGATGTGATAGAAGACGTCTCAGGGGATGACTGGCGTTCTCCATAACTACTGCTTAAAATGTAAGGTGTTTGAATGTGCCCCTGTAGATTTGTGAATTAGAATAAATCATCAGTCCATATATTAGCCCAGATATCAAATACTGAAATGGTGACATCTGCGGTTGAATTTGTTCGAACATTATAGAAATCTCCACTCGATACCAAATTATCTAAATCTACATCCATCCAATAAAATTCCCACCAAGTGCCATCATCAATTGTAGTATTTGAGATGACATCATTGAAATTCATAGATGCTAACGATTCAGAACTATTTAGCGAACCTATTCTAGCATGAAATTCAAGTTCTAAAGGTTCTACTTCAGATATACCATCGGGAATTAAATCAGACCAAGTTTTAATCGCATTATCATTAATAATAGAATTATTCACAGGTATAAACTGTATTGGAGTTCTTGGAAGATTGTCTTTTAGTTCTATTATTGCTGAATCGCCAATATCAATTGATAGTGAGAAATCAGTACCTTCACCATCATAAATTTCTATCCCCATTATCATTGGAGGGGCTCCTCTTAATTCAAGAATTATTGTATGAGTACCATTAGTCCCAGTAGCTACTTGCTGAAGAGATAATGTGTCACCAGTTATTTGCCAATCAATATTAGAAAATTTAGTAGTATCAAAAGAAAATGGTGGCCAAAGACCATCCGGGTCTTCACTAGAAAGTCGAGCTATTTCATAGAATGGATCATTATATTCTGGCGATGCGTCTCGACCTTCATACCAAATATTCCCCAACCTCACATTTGTGATTTTCGAACCTTCAATTACTTCAGTATCTACCGCAGAATTAGCAATACTATACCTTAATGCTATCGAACTAAGGTTTTTCATATCGTCTTTACCAACACCCCAATCAATTGAAACTCTCTGATTTTGTATTTCTACCACAGAAGATGTTTCAATCCTAAGCACCTCGTATTCATCTGATAGTTTGAGAACATTGAAAGAATTCGGAACTGCTAGTAATGAATTTAGTTCATCGGATGAAAGAGGAAAGCATTCATCCCCCTCACATGAATCTGATGGTACTTCAAGACACCCAGATAGGGCTGAAGAAAAAAGAATTAGGCTTATCAACGCAACTCTCATGATTGACTGCGACAGTTAATCAGTCAAGAGATTATTGAATATATGATGAAATATTTCTCAATTACAGGAACGTTGTTGCTATATGCGATGCCTAATGACGAGGAATCGAAGGAGGTTGCCTTACTGTGTCAAGGAACATATTGGTTGTGTATAAGAAAAATTTCGAAGATGTCCATGATAAAGCATTGGATGAAGTAAGAAGTACCCTTGAATTATTGAGAAAAGAAATGGATATCAGTCTAGATTATTCAGCGAGAGAGAAGGTTAGCCGCTCTGATTTTATTAATCGAGATTTAGTTATTGTGTTAGGAGGAGATGGAACTTTAACATCGATCGCACATTCAGTAGATGAAGATACACCGGTAATGGGCGTTAACAGCCATCCAAGAGAGCTAGATAATGACGGATCATATGGTTTCTACATGGGTAGTGACCCTAATAACTTCAAAGAAGATATTCGAACAGCCCTCAATGGGGAATCAATAATTAATATTTTACCAAGATTACAGGCAGAAATTGTAACTACCAGCGGTAATATTATTCGCTCTGACCCCGCATTAAATGATTTATTACTGGCTAACACTCATCAATATCAACCCTCAAAATATAGGCTACAAAGAAATAAGGATGACAAAAATGAGGGGATTGATTGCATCCAATATTCCTCCGGATGTTTGTTTTCTACATTCCTTGGACAGGGCGCTTGGTACAGACATATCAACAATATAGAAGGTGTCACATTTCCAGAGACAGAAATTGACAATCACTATTTATTTGTCTCAAGAGACTTACCGCGTAATGATAGAAGAGAAGATGGGACTTATTGGGCCTGGACTAACCAGAAAACAACTTTTACCAGTGATATGCACAGAGGATATGTAGTTGCAGATGGATGGGATGAAACACATTTCACCAGAGGAGCAACAATCTCAGTAAGCTTAGACGGACCTACTTTGAAATTATTGACTTTCAGAAGTACGATATATGATCGAGTTGCATATTGGATAGATGCCTAATCAAAGAATTTGTTCTAAGAATAATTTCGTTCTTTCATGCTCGGGATTATCGAAGAATATGTCAGGAGTGTTTTCTTCAATTAACATACCTTCATCGAATAATATTACACGATCTGCAACTTCTTTGGCGAAACCCATCTCGTGAGTTACTACAATCATAGTAACATCTTCTTTAGCTAAATCTACCATTACGTCTAATACTTCTTTAATCATTTCTGGATCTAAGGCTGAAGTTGGTTCGTCGAATAACATAATTTTCGGGTCCATTGCCAGTGCCCTAGCAATAGCAACACGTTGTTGTTGACCTCCTGAAAGGCCGCTTGGATACTTGTAAGCCTGTTCAGGAATTCCAACACGAGCAAGTAATTCCAAAGCTTTAGTTTCCGCCTCTTTCTTTGAGATACCCTTCACTTTCATTGGAGCCAATGTAATATTCTCCATTATAGTAAGATGAGGGAATAAATTGAACTGTTGAAACACAAAACCCACCTCTGATCTAATTTTCTTAAGATCAGAAACGGTAGTATCATCGTCTATTGTCACACCATCTATCTGAATTGTACCTGCACTATGAGGTTGAAGTCGATTTAATGTTCTAATAAATGTAGATTTTCCTGAACCAGAGGGGCCGAGAACAACTATTATTTCGCCTCTTGTAACCTTCATATCAATTCCTTTTAATGCCCAAAAGTCTCCAAAATTAACTTTCACACCTTTTGTTTCTATAATTATTTCATCACTTAATTGACTCATGCTGCTTCTCCTCCTCCTTCATTTGTTAATCCCAATCCTTTCTCAATTCTCATAGAGATTCTAGAAAGATAGAATGCGAATATCCAAAATACTAACGCTGTTACATACAAAGGTTCTAGGAAGTCGCCAAGATATCCTGGGGACGTATTTGGAAGATCTTTGGCCAACTTAAAGAAATCTAAAATATTGATAATGAATAATAGGGTAGTATCTTTCCACAATCCAATAAATACACTCACTATTGAAGGTAAAGTAGTACGTACTGCATTTGGTAATTCTACTTGTAATTTGGTCTGAATTGGAGATAAACCTAGTGCTAATGCTGCTTCTTTCTGTCCGCTATCTACAGCCTGTAATCCACCACGAAGAACTTCTGCGATATAGCAACCACCGAACAGTCCGAATATCAATAGCATTCGTATTATATCCTCTATATCCATGAAAGGATCGATTATATCTGGAAGTAAGAATACTGCGAAATATAGCCAGCAAATTAGTGGCCCTGAACGAACTGTTTCAATTAGAGCTACGGCAGGATATTTGAAAAATGGAAGTTTACTTTGTCTTCCAAATGCAAGCACTACACCAACTGCAAAACCTAGTACACAACCTGCAGTTGCCACAATAAGATTGACGAAAATACCACCCCACTGAGATGCTTCAACCCCTCCGCAGCGGGTTAACTGGATATTTTCGGAGGCTGAAATACCGAATATATCTGCACATAAATTCTGAACCGACTCAGGAGGGTTCATAATGAAAATTGCAAAGAAGAATAAAAATACTGAACTTAGAGCCAGATATGAACGTAACTTGTTGGCAATGTATTCCTCATTGATGGAACAATAGTAATGAGATAAACCAAATGAAATGTATGATAATACCGTAGCACCTATTAGTTTCATAACAGGCTCATCTGTATCATAATTAACGGCAGTAGGATTCCATGCAATATATGTCAATATTGAAGTAAATATTGTAAACGGAATTAAGAATTTATATGGTTTATCACCGGTAGTACCATATGCTGCAGATATAATTATAAATGTCAGATAAAGTATAGACCAAAGTCTCCAACTTTGATTAGGAAGATATGATTGAGTCAAGCTTTCAGTCATCAATTGCCCAACTATTACAAGAACTCGATTAGCCCAAACTACTTCCCATTCTGCTTCAATAAGTGCGAAATGGCCGAAACCTTTGATCACTTGATAAATTATCCAAGAACTTAGTACACCTAAAATTGCAGTACTCGGACTCTTTCTGAATGTTAATTTTACTACGGATACAATAGTCAGATAAAAGGCTAAAAATGTAGCTAATGATACAAGAATAATGAAAATTAAAGCCTTAATTGAAGTACCCTCAGCAGATAAATTATCAAAAAATGAAACACCAGATACAATTATTGCGATTACAATCGAGAAATATGATGAATTGATATTAAATTTTGGATCTTTATACAGAGACAATCCTGGCTTACCAACAACTGAATGTTCAAAATCAAGTAATTTATCCTGAATCATATTTTCACACTCGTTACTCTGGCATTAAACCAATTCATCACTGCAGAAATCATTAGACTTCCAAACTGATAGGTGACTAAAAGAAGGAGGAATAAAGGTATTAGTTTACCTACATTATTAGCCATTACCAAGAACTGATAAAATATATCATTATATGCTACTATTATCGCTAAACTAGAGTTTTTCCATACATTCATAAATTGATTATTTAGTAATGGAATCATACTTCTTAGTGCTTGGGGAAGAATTACTAGCCGTAACCTCTGGAAGGGATTTAAGCCTAGAGAAATAGATGCTTCAACCTGACCACGAGGTAGAGCTTGGATACTACCGCGGACAATCTCGGCTACAACAGAAGCAGTAAAAAGTGTGAGACCTATTATCATTGCAGAGAATGCTGGAGTGATTTCAAAACCTTTCTCTGCAACAAACCTCCAAGACCCTGGAGACGAAGAAGGTTTCAATAATTCTGGAGAAGAAAAACCTGCAGAAATTGCTATACCTATAGCTACGGCAATTGATAGTGTCCATATTGTGAAGGATTTACGTAGTCCTTCTGAGGAATCATCAACAACCATCTCATTAACACCAGAATCATCTACATTTGTGAAAACTAATAATGAATAAAGGAGGAAATTTAACCCAATGATACATTCTAGGCCACCTGATGCAGTAGTAAAGAAAGGATAGGATAGAATCACAAAAGCGAATATTGAAATTAGTACTAAAATATCTGAAAGAAGAGCCTCTACTCTCCAACCAAGATGAGAGAATGGCCTTTGAATCAATGAACTCTTAGAATCGTCAACTTTGCGTGGTTCTACCCTAGCCATTTGCCTTAGAATTATTTTGATGAAAGCGAGAAATATAATTCCAACAAATAATCGGAAATGTTCTGCTACCGTTACAAACCAAATACCTTGATTACTATAATAGATAATATCTTTATTAAAAATTGAGATTGCTTTTTCTTCAGAGAAAAGTGGGAATTGGTGACCCATTTGGGTTGCGATTAAGAAAAGGAGAACTGCAAGAGGTAGATTACGGAAAATCTCCACATAAGCAGTTGCTAGAGTTGATGCCAACTTATTCGATGACAATCTTGTCACACCAACGATTATACCCAATATCGTACAAAGAAATATACTTAGAAGAGTTACTCTAGCTGAATTTATTATTGCGGCCTTGTAAAAAAGCCATCTTGAATCAGCACCTGGAGTGACTTCAAAGGGCCAAGTATTGACTTTGAAGGTATTGCCCTGAGACATGAAATCATAAGCTAACTCCCATCTATTCCTCATCACTGTATCTGGATGATTTAAGAGATATAGTAGACGTAAGAGAAAGTAAAGTAGTATAGGTAAAGAAACCATAAATACAAGCGCTGCACTACGTTGTTCCTGCACAGATTGTTTAGATCTTTCTTGAGACAAATCCCAGGACCAATAACATACATTCAATAGAAGTATAAGTGATAAGAATGGAATGAGATTTTGAGATAAAATAGGCACCATAGAAATATTAAACAATAGAATAATGAAAATCAATATAGAAAATACTGAAGCGAATTCACCAGTATTAACTTTAGAAATCTTATTGATTGATAAATCTTTAATATTGTTCTGAATTAATAGGAAGGAAGTTAGAACAGCACCACCAATTATAAAAAAGGAAATTTGACTTGACGATAGTGAAAAGAATGGGGAAAAATCAGACAAAAGTGGAAATAAACGATAACTGAATAAGAACATCACCATAGCAAAAAGTGAAGAGTAATACCCACGCAATAAGAAACCTATGAAAAGGCCACAGAACAAACCTAGAGCTGACCCTTTCAATAATTCAGAAAATATAGAAAGAACAGATGAATCTAGGAAAAATTCCCATGACTTAAGGAAAGGAATAAGATTATACACACCAAATATAAAAATCCAGACATACATATTCTGTAGTAAATCTGTAAAAATTGGGGAAACGCCGTTATTAAATTTCCTTGGTTCGGAGAAAAGATTGTTGAACTCATTTTGAACTAATAGATAAGATATAAGTAAGAAGCCACCAACAAATAAAATTAAGCTCTCCAATGAATAAAAGGCAATATTTTGCTGAACACCACCGATAGTTATGTCCCTAGACATATCAGTTACATAATCTGCAGAGTAAGTTAGAAACTTATTTGAATAAGAGTAAAATGCAAAAATTGCAATTAAATAAGGAATTGAAGAAAGTTTAAGATACTTCTCAGGGACAATAATAGATAACAAGGGAAACAGTTTTTTGATGTACACTAAATCTCACCGAATCTTAAAAAATAAAAAAAATAGACCTCTGGAGGAGTATACCCCCCCAGAGGCTTTTGTAATTCCGTCTGTGTTATTCAGTTACCTGATTAACGCATTGGAGGTGCGAACTGAAGTCCACCCTCTGAAACGAGAGCGTTAGCAGTTCCGGCTCTTGAAATCAAGCATCCAGTCATAGCATCTGAACCGCTGGTTCCATCATATGAACCGTCACAGAATGCGTCGTCATATGCCTCACCATAGTTTCCAGATGCAGCTAATACAGCTTGCATCCATGTACCTGCTACTGGGTTATCAGTAGTACCTAGGCCAAGATCAGATGTTAATAATCTGCACATACCTGGATCAGTAATTGCCCCACCAGCAGATGTTTCATCTACATCAGTAGTAGCTGGATCATCTTCAACCGCAGGTGTTAGTGCACAAGAAGATGCAGCCATATCTGCAGCGTTAGCAGCAGTTACACCCATTTCTTCAGCAGTAATCATTCCATACCATACCCATGCAACAACGTCCTTGAAATCAGAATCGCCGTCACGTGTAGCAGCCCCTAGAGGTTCCTTTGAAAGAAGTTCAGAAGCAATCCATGTACCAGCAGCGATAGAATCATCGTTGTCTAGTGCCCACTTCTTTGCAACCATTGCTGACATATCACCAGTGAATGCATCACACTCACCTGAAATCAACTTGTCAGTTGCTTCAGCAGCATCAGCAGTACCTACAGATGTAAAAGTAATACTTCTGGATGAGAACCAGTCTTGCATGTTTCCTTCAGTAGTTGTACCTACACCAACACAGATGTTTGCACCATCTAAACCAGATGCTGAGTTCATAGCGGTTGCAGCAGGGAAAGCAGCCTCACGGACCAAAATACCTTGTCCATCGAAGAAGTTCATACCAGCGAAATCAGCGTTTAGATCTGCATCACGGCTTGTTGTCCAAGTTGTGGTACGGATTAGAACGTCAATAGTTCCAGATGATAGTTTGTCGAATCTGTCCGAGCCTGAAGCAGGGATGTATTCAACACCAGTATCTGGATTTAGACCAATAGCAGCAGCCACAGCTCTACAGTAAGCAATATCTAGACCAGAGCGAACTCCAGTTGTTGCATCTAAGTAACCCATTCCATATTGGGATTCTTTAACGCCACACTTCATAGAACCACGCTCTACAATTGTGTCTAGAGTACTTACAGGAGTTGTATCTGCTACTCCCATAGCGTATCCTTCGTCATAGCTAGTATCTACGTCATCTTGTGTGACATCAGATCCAGCACAGCCCGCTAGGGCTGCAGTCATCATTAACAGCATCATAGTTGTTGCGAGTAAACTTCGCATGTCTCTTCTACGACATATAGTAAATATATACCTTCGCACAGATGTTAGGAAACTCACCGTTTGAGATATGTTACGATATAATTATGAAAAGGGAGATTATGGAGGTTTTAATACAAAAATTAACAGGGAAAGCTTACGCTAATTATCTTAAAAAAGAAGAATAGAAATAAAGTTGGAAGGAGCAGGATGCCGAAGCATCCTACCCCCCCCGGTTTTCCGAGTTTCTTAGGAGGTGATCCATCTGCAGGTTCCCCTACAGATACCTTGTTACGACTTAACCCTCCTCGTCGAAGGCAGGCTCGAATACCCCATAGAGAGGTAGCCTCACCCACCCACAACTAAGATGGTTTGACGGGCGGTGTGTGCAAGGAGCAGGGGCATATTCACCGCGCCTTTTTGAGACGCGATTACTACCTAATCCAGCTTCATGAGGGCGAGTTACAGCCCTCAATCCGAACTACGAACAGGTTTCGGGATAGCTATCATTCCTTTCGGAGCAGCAGCCCATTGTCCTGTCCTTTGTATTGCGCGTGTAGCCCATAGCATTCGGAGCATACTGACCTACCGTTGCCCTCCCCTTCCTCTGACTTAGCGCCAGCGGTCTCCCTATAGTGCACTGGATCCGGAGATCCAGTTAGCAAATAGAGATGAGGGTCTCGTTCGTTATCTGACTTAACAGAACGCCTTGCGGTACGAACTGACGGCGGCCATGCACTACCTCTCGAACAATCCGGTAAGTTCATTACACTGACCTTCATTTGTCCGTCGGCTATGGTGAGTTTTCCGG